>Ga0256404_1000449_pt1 | contig 106924 bp, 92 predicted proteins | sample RumenRJG_01DNA_FD_185990 | JGI IMG/M metagenome (GOLD analysis project Ga0256404, IMG submission 185990) | Bovine rumen microbial communities from Lethbridge, Alberta, Canada - RJG_01 | ecosystem: Host-associated > Mammals > Digestive system > Stomach > Rumen | place: Canada: Alberta...
GATGACCATGGTGCATCGGAATACATTCTTTGGGGAGTATAGATATAATTATAATTGTACATTGCTCCCTTTCCAAAGATACGGAGAGTATAGTCATCATACAATTCGTAATTGACATTCTTTCCGCAAGAGCCAGAAGCGATAACGTATCCACTTACTGCACCATTCGATGTCATCGCAACGTCTGACGACTCAATAGCTGCATTACCATCTGCCTGTGCATATATCATAGGCGTTGCACAAAGCAAGACTGTTAATATACCAAGTGTTTTTTTCATTTCAGTATTGTTTTATAATTAAATTTGTAAATTGAACTATCAAAGACTGCATTGCGGAATACTTTGTGCATACCGACATTGAGCCTTGCAACCTGCCTATCTATGACTGGCAAACAATTTTAGGATTTGTCATTTTCGTCCAGATTCAAAAATCGTCTGTTTTATTTGTTTAGGATAGCTGCGAGTATTCTTCGTCCTTTTGTTGTCACATATCCCCAACGGACTGCTGAAAGATAATAGCCAACAATCGTTTGCAAAAGTAGTAAATATTTTTTTCCCTTGCAAATTTCTACAACAAAATATTCACATAACCCCTCAAAAATCCGCAGAATTACAATGTAAATTCCTAAATGCGGAGAAATAACGGCTCTAAAAACCGCAGGGGGAATTACTATGACTTAATAGATATTCAAAGATTTTAATCAGTAACTTATCTCATTGTACCTCCATTGTTCTTCCGAACCAAACTCGATGAAGGTTCGCTCTTTGTTCGCTATTATAGCGGAGGTTCATCGAGTTTGGTTCCTTGGCAAAGCGGAGTCATAACGGATTTACAACGGTATTACAACGGACTTACCATCTACTTTTCTGTTTATTTCCTTGGTTGTATTGGATTTTTTGCTTACTTTTGTGCTCAAAAACAAGAAAACTCATTCATGGAGATAATAAGAGCAACAAAGACGGCAGAGCAAGCAGGAGCATATTATGTTCGCATTCAGGCTATGGCACGGAAGCATCAGATTCCTCTCAACGTGGAATTTGACGAGCATGACACGCCCGAGACAAAGTACATCGTTGTAATTGACAACTACTTACCAATAGCCACTTGCCGTTTGTATGCCATAGACGATGAACGAGTTATGCTTGGCCGTATTGTTGTTCTCCCTGAATATCGTCTTCAAGGACTTGGAACTCTCGTTGTCATAGAAGCTGAGAAATGGGCAAAAGAACTTGGCTATCACACAGCCATAGTAGAGAGTCGCGATAACAAGATTCATTTTTACGAAACTATGGGGTATGTGCCCGACTTTTCTCAGAAGATTATCGGAGACACGTTTACTTGTTTTAGAATGGAGAAGGAATTGTAAAACAGATTTCTGAACACGAAAAAGAGGATGACGTATCGTTTTGATACACCATCCTCTTTTGATTATTCTATAACGAGAATTAGATGTTGGAATCTGTCTCGTCTTTCATATCAATAAACTGGCCTTCGCTATCGTAGAATTCATACTGAAGCATAGCGAGTTTCTGAGATGGAATGACGCTTACGCCAAGACCATATTTCATCTGCCATTTACGCTTGATTGAAATAAACCCCTTAGTGATATAAGCCTCAACATAAGGATGAACGTAGAGAGTGAACTTGTTGATACCTATCTTGTTAACGAGGTTGGAAATCTTATTCTCAAGAACCTCGGTAAAGAGCATACTTGACTTGATAGTACCTGTTCCCTGACAAGTAGGGCACACTTCCTCAACGGTAACATCCATAGCAGGACGAACACGCTGACGGGTAATCTGCATAAGACCGAACTTAGACAGAGGCAGGATGTTATGACGAGCCCTGTCCTTCTGCATATTCTTGCACATTCGCTCATAGAGCAACTGGCGATCCTCAGCAAGGTTCATATCAATGAAGTCAACGATAATGATACCGCCCATATCGCGCAGACGAAGCTGACGGGCAAGTTCATCGGCAGCACCGAGGTTTACATCGAGGGCATTTGCCTCCTGACCATTAACGCCACGTGCACGATTGCCGCTATTGACATCAACAACATGCATTGCCTCAGTATGTTCTATGATAAGATAAGCGCCATGAGAGTAGTTGACAGTCTTGCCAAAGCCCGACTTCACCTGACGAGTGACATTAAAATTGTCGAAGATTGGCACCTTACCTGTGTATTGTTTTACAATACCAACCTTGTCAGGCGCTATGAGAGACACGTATTCGCGCACCTCATTATAAACATCCTCGTCGTTGACGTAGATATTCTCGTATGTAGGGTTAAAGAGATCACGAAGCAAAGCAACGCTACGGCTTGTCTCTTCATAAATAAGCATCGGACGCTTTGTAGTACGCTGCATCTTTGCAACAGCATCCATCCAACGCTTGTAGAGCACCTTTATCTCGTTTTCAAGTTCCTCAACACGAAGACCTTCCGCAACGGTACGGACAATAATACCACAATTCTGTGGTCGGAGAGTCTGGACAAGTTGCTTGAGACGCGCACGTTCCTCGGCACTCTTGATCTTTGAGGAAACAGCCACCTTAGAGCCAAATGGCATAAGGACGAGATAACGTCCGGCAAAGGAAATCTCACCTGTAAGTCGAGGTCCCTTTGTAGAAATAGGTTCCTTAACGATTTGCACAAGAACCTCCTGCCCAACAGTAAGAGATTGAGCAACAGAACCTTCCTTTTCCAAATCTGGCATTTTCTGTGCTTTCTCAAATGGCATTAGGTGTTGATGGTCACTATTCACTTGCTTGATATACTTGACATACGAATTGAAATGCTGCCCCATATCAAGATAGTGCAAAAAAGCATCTTTCTCGAAACCGACATCCACGAAGCATGCGTTAAGACCAGGCATAATCTTACGGACCTTGGCTATATAAACATTGCCGACACTAAAGGATGCCGACCGAGGTTCTGTCTGGTATTCAACCAGATCCTTGTCCTCCAATAGTGCGATACTGATCTCTTTCTCCTTTACGTCAATTATTACCTCGCTTGTCATTTTTGAGAATTGAAAATTGAAAACTTATCTGAACAAATCGTAACACTCTCTTCACAAAAATGGAAATTAGGGCGTGCACAGCATAGTCAATATGATGGCACGCCCTATTCTGCCTGATAACAGAACGCTACAGGCACACGTCAGAGCTTACTTGCTCTTATGACGATTCTTGCGCAGTCTCTTCTTACGCTTGTGAGTAGCCATCTTGTGGCCCTTCTTCTTTTTTCCGTTAGGCATAATTGAAAATATTTATTTTTTAATGATTTTAATTCAAACAAAGGCTAATGCTTAATCTTCAGCAGTAACCTCTTCACCTTTCATACGCTGCACGAAGCTCTTAGCTGGTTTGAAACCAGGGAAATCGTGTGGTGCAATAATGAGAGTTGTTTTCTGAGAAATATTTCGAGCAGTCTTTTCTGCACGATGCTTTACCTGGAATGTACCGAAACCACGGAGATAAACGTTCTCCTTGTTACACATAGAATCCTTTACGCACTCCATGAATGATTCTACAACAGCTGCTACGTCTCTCTTCTGAAGACCTGTGTTGTTAGTGATTTCGTTGATGATATCTGCTTTTGTCATTTTTATTATAATGATTAAAATTATGATATTTCAAAAATTTGCGATGCAAAGTTACAACATTTTCTTGTCATTCGGAAATTTTTTAAGTATTTTTTTCTCTAAACATCTAAAATATTGGTAGTTGAATATAGAAAATCTGACTTTTATACTTGTTTATGAAACTTTTTTAGTAACTTTGCACCTTAATAAAATATTAAAGAGAAGATAACAAGATAATTAATGAAAGTTTCAATAGTAAAATACAACGCCGGTAACATTTTCTCGGTCATCAATTCTGTGAAAAGACTCGGAATTGAGCCACTTTGGACAGACGACCCTGTGGAGATTACATCTTCCGACCGAGTGATATTCCCAGGACAGGGACATGCAAGGACAGCAATGGATTATCTGCGCGAGCACAATCTCGACAAGGTAATCGCAGAGCTAAAGCAACCGGTTCTTGGTATTTGCATCGGACAACAGCTTCTTTGTCAGCATTCAGAGGAAGGCGACACTGACTGCATAGGAATATTCCCGATTAACGTACGTCGCTTTCAGCCAACCTGCCATGAGCAGAAAGTCCCAGCAATGGGTTGGAATGCCATACACGATTTGAAGTCACCACTTTTCAAGGGACTCAACGAGAACGACTACGTTTATTTCGTCCACTCCTACTACTGCGAGCTATGCGACTACACCGCAGCCACATCTGATTACATCCTACCCTACTCTGCATCCCTACAGAAGGATAACTTCTTCGCAATGCAGTTTCACCCTGAGAAGAGCGGAAAGGTAGGACATAAGATTCTGGAGAACTTCATTAATCAGAATTTGTAAATTGTAAATATAATGATTGAACTCATCCCTGCCATAGACCTTATTGACGGCAAGTGCGTGCGTCTGACAAAAGGTGATTATGACAGCAAGAAAATATACAACGAAGACCCTGTAGCTCAAGCAAAGGAGTTTGAGGCTCTCGGTTTCAAGCGTCTTCACATCGTTGACCTTGACGGTGCAAAGAGCAAGCACATCGTGAATGATGCCGTACTTCGTGCCGTTACATCAGCAACAAACCTCACCGTGGATTTCGGTGGTGGCATCAAGACAGAAGAGGATATCCGCAAGGCATTCGACGCAGGTGCAAGTATGGTAACTGTAGGCTCTGTTGCGGTAACACATCCCGAACTCTGTATAGAATGGCTTAAGACCTTCGGTGCTGAGCGCATCATACTCGGTGCAGATGTACGTAATGGCAAGATTAGCATCAACGGATGGAAAGAAGACTCAAGCGAGGACCTTCTGCCATTCCTCAAGACATACATTGACCACGGAGTGAAAAACGTGCTTTGCACAGAAATCTCAAAGGACGGAACCCTTGCAGGTCCGGCTGTCGAGCTTTACAAACAGCTTATGGCAGCTTACCCGGAAATGCATCTCATCGCTTCTGGCGGTGTGTCATGCAATGAGGACATCAAGGCTCTTGAAGCTGCAGGCATCCCTGCCGTTGTATTCGGCAAGGCTTACTATGAAGGTAAAATCAAGGTGGAAGGACTGATATGCTAGCAAAAAGAATCATACCTTGTCTTGATGTTAAGAACGGAGAGACTGTAAAAGGCACTAACTTCGTAAACCTCCGCTCTGCTGGAGACCCAGTGGAACTTGGACGAGTTTATAGCGATGCTGGTGCTGATGAGTTAGTGTATCTCGACATCACAGCCTCACACGAGGGTCGTAAGACTTTTACCGATATGGTTACACGTGTGGCACAGGAGATAAACATCCCATTCACCGTGGGTGGTGGCATAAACGCTCTTGAGGATGTTGACCGTATGCTTAGTGCCGGTGCTGACAAGGTGAGCGTGAACAGCGCAGCCCTTCGTCGCCCAGAGTTCATTGACGAGATAACATCACGTTTCGGTTCTCAGGTTTGCGTATGTGCCATAGATGCCCGCAACGATGAGGACGGCTGGCATTGTTATGTTAATGGCGGTCGAATCCGTGTAGAACGTACCTTGCTCGACTGGGCAAAGGAGGTTGCAGATCGTGGTGCTGGTGAGATTCTCTTCACCTCTATGGATCACGACGGCGTAAAGCAGGGCTTTGCAAACGAAGCACTCGCAATGCTTGCCGATGCACTTCCTATCCCTGTAATCGCAAGTGGCGGTGCAGGATGCCGTGAGCATTTCAGGGATGCATTCCTCGTAGGTAAGGCTGATGCGGCTCTTGCAGCAAGTGTTTTCCATTTCGGTGAGATTCCAATCCCTGACCTCAAGGATTACCTTATTGGTGAGGGTATCAAGATTAGAAAATAAACGACTAAAGATATTATGAAAGTTGATTTTGAAAAAGGTGGTGGACTTGTACCTGCCATCATTCAGGATGCAGTAACCAAGAACGTACTGATGCTTGGTTATATGAATGAGGAGTCTCTTGCTAAGACTCTCGAAACAAAGAAGGTGACCTTCTGGAGCCGTGGCCGCAAGTGCCTCTGGACAAAAGGTGAGACAAGTGGCAATTTCCTTGACCTTGTTGACATCAAGGTGGATTGCGATAACGACACACTTCTCGTAAAGGTGCATCCTCATGGTCCTACCTGTCATACTGGTACGGATACATGCTGGGGAGAGGAAAATAAGTAAAAACTTATTTTAATTGATAATTGATAATTAATAATTGATAATAATTTAAAAACGAAATAAAAAAATGGAAGAAAAGAATCCACTCTTGTTCCTTACGGAACTGCAGGACTTCATTGAGAAGCGTCACGAAGAGATGCCTGAGGGCTCATACACAACAAGTCTGTTTAAGGACGGTCTTAACCGTATGGCTCAGAAAGTAGGTGAAGAAGCGCTTGAACTTGTTATCGAAGCGACTAACGGTACTAACGACCGTCTTATCTATGAAGGCTCAGATATGCTCTATCACCTCATCGTACTGCTCACAAGCAAGGGACTCCGCATTGAGGATCTCGCTCGCGAACTTGCTGTTCGTCACGATCCAAGCTGGCATAAGCACTAAGACTCTGAATAAAGAGTAAGGTGTAAAGTAGAAAGAGTAAAGAGTAAAGCGTTAAATATGGCGTTAATTGAATATAAGAATGTAAGCGTCTTCCATCAGGACGATGATGCAGTACTCAACGGTATTGACTTCAACGTTGACGAGGGAGAGTTTATATATATAATAGGTAAGGTAGGCTCAGGAAAGAGCTCACTACTTCGCACCTTCTATGCTGAACTCGATATTGAGGAGGCAGAGAAGGCTGAGGTGCTTGGTCGTGACATGATGACCATTCGCCGAAAAGAAGTTCCAGCCCTTCGTCGTGAACTTGGTATCATCTTCCAGAACTTCCAACTCCTCACCGACCGTTCTGTAAGCAAGAACCTTGAGTTCGTGCTTCGTGCAACCGGTTGGGATAAGGAAGAAATTCCTGCACGAATAGAGGAAGTGCTCCAGAGCGTAGGTATGGAAGCAGCACGCGATAAGATGCCTTACCAGCTTTCTGGTGGCGAACAGCAGCGTATAGCCATAGCTCGTTCGCTTCTGAACAATCCAAAGGTTATCCTTGCCGACGAGCCAACAGGTAATCTCGACCCTGAGACAGCCGACAACATCGTGGCTCTGCTCAAGGACATCACCGCTACAGGTACTGCTGTGGTGATGACAACCCACAATCTGCCAATGCTCGACAAGTATCCGGGCATCGTGTATCAGTGTGGCGAGGGTAAGATCGAGGACATCACAGCTCAATACCGCCAATTCCAACAAGAAGAAGAATAAATAAAAACTCAATAAGAATAACACTATGAAAGTAATGAAATTCGGAGGCACTTCAGTAGGCTCACCAGAGCGTATGAAGGGTGTTGCCTCACTTATTACAAAGTCAGGAGAACCAACATTCGTTGTGCTCTCAGCAATGTCAGGCACAACAAACTCTCTCGTGGAGATAAGCGATTACCTCTACAAGAAGAACCCAGACGGTGCTAACGAGGTTATCAACACTTTGGAGAAGAAGTACCTCCAGCACATCGAAGAGCTCTATTCAACAGAGGAAATGCGCAACAAGACACGCGAATTCCTTGCTAAGGAGTTCGAGTTCCTCCGCTCATTCACCAAGGATATCTTCACAAGCTTCGAGGAGAAAATCATCGTTGCTCAGGGTGAGGTTATGAGCACCAATATGGTTGTGAACTACCTCAAGGAGCAGGGTGTTAAGGCTATCCTTCTCGATGCTCTCGACTTCATGCGTACCGACAAGAACGCAGAGCCAGACGCTCCATTCATCAAGGAGCATCTTGCTAAGGTGCTCCAGGACAATAAGGGCTATCAGATTTACATTACTCAGGGCTTCGTATGCCGCAACGCTTATGGTGAGATTGACAACCTTCAGCGTGGTGGTTCTGACTATACTGCATCTCTCATCGGTGCTGCTATGCTCGCTGACGAAATCCAGATTTGGACAGACATCGACGGTATGCACAACAACGACCCACGTGTCGTAGAGAAGACAGAGGCTGTTCATCAGCTTCATTTCGAGGAGGCTGCTGAACTCGCATACTTCGGTGCTAAGATTCTGCACCCAACTTGCGTACAGCCAGCTAAGTATGCAGGTATTCCTGTTCGTATCAAGAACACTATGGATCCTGATGCTGACGGTACTGTTATCAACAACCAGCTCAATCGTGGTAAGATTAAGGCAGTTGCAGCAAAAGACAACATCACAGCTATCAAGATCAAGTCTTCTCGTATGCTCCTTGCAACAGGGTTCCTCCGCAAGGTGTTCGAGATTTTCGAGAACTACTCTACCCCAATCGACATGATTACTACATCTGAGGTTGGCGTTAGCGTAAGTATCGACAAGGACACTCACCTCCCACAGATCGTTGACGAGCTTAAGAAGTACGGTACAGTGACAGTTGATCAGGACATGTGTATCATCTGCGTTGTAGGCGACCTTGAATGGAACAACCTCGGTTTCGAGTCACTTGCAACCGACGCTATGCGTGACATCCCTGTACGTATGATTTCTTACGGCGGCTCAAACTACAACATCTCATTCCTCATCCGTGAGGCTGACAAGAAGCGCGCATTGCAGAACCTTTCTGCAGAGCTATTCAATAAGTAGCCCCTTACCCCTGCCCTTCCCCCGCTCGGGGGAAGGGAGCAGGATAGTAAAAGCCAAATTAACAATCAAACGCAAATACACAGAGTCTAAGACTTCAATCGCTTCGCGTCTCTGAGACTTTGCGTAAAAAGAAAAACAAACGTCCGTAACAACGACAAAGAGTAACTACTCTCTTCCACCGAACGGGGAACGTCGAAGAGGTCGGCGGCCGCAGGGAAAGCCAAAGGGTCGGGGTTAGGGGCTGTTTATATTTATATAATATGAAAGGAAATTTTCCTATAGAGAAGTTCGGAAACATTGAGACTCCGTTCTACTACTACGACGCAGATGTTCTGCAGCAGTCGCTTGATGCGATTTGTGACGAAATGGCTAAGCACAAGAACTGGCACCTTCACTATGCCATCAAGGCCAATGCAAATCCAAAGGTTCTGAAGAGGATTCTGACTGCAGGCTTGGGCGTTGACTGCGTAAGCGGCGGTGAGATTCAGGCTGCTCTCGATGCTGGTTTCGCCCCAGAGAAAATCGTATATGCAGGCGTAGGTAAGGCTGATTGGGAAATCAATCTCGGTCTTGAGGCTGGTATCTTCTGCTTCAACGTAGAGTCAGAGCCTGAATTGCAGATTATCAACGAACTTGCAGGACAGAAAGGCAAGATTGCACGTGTATGTTTCCGAATCAACCCTAACGTAGGTGCACATACACACGCAAATATCACAACTGGCCTTGCAGAGAATAAGTTCGGCATCGCTATGGAGGACATGGAGCTCGCAATTCGTGAGGCACAGGAATTGCCAAACATCGAGTTCATCGGACTTCATTTCCACATCGGAAGTCAGATTCTTGAGATGGGCGACTTCGAGGCTCTCTGCGGTCGCGTAAACGAGCTTCTTGAGCGTCTTGCAAAGCAGGGAATCAGCGTTGAGAATATCAATGTTGGCGGTGGCCTTGGTATCGATTACGACAACCCAGACGGTGCATCCGTACCAAACTTCAAGGCATACTTCGCAACATACGCTAACGGCATCAAGCTCGCTGATAATCAGCATCTTCACTTTGAGCTTGGTCGTGCAGTTGTCGGTCAGATGGGTTCACTTATCACCCGTGTACTCTATGTCAAGAAATGCCACATCAAGCAGTTCGCAATCGTTGATGCCGGAATGAGCGACCTTATCCGTCCTGCTCTCTACGATGCACACCACACGATTCAGAACCTCTCAAGCGACGAGACAGAGGAAATCTACGATGTAGTAGGTCCTATCTGCGAGTCAAGCGACGTTTTCGGCAAGGATGAGAAACTCCCTGCTTGTCATCGTGGTGACTTCATCGCCCTCCGCTCTGCCGGAGCCTATGGCGAGATAATGGCTTCGCAGTATAATTGCCGCAAGTTGCCAAAGGGGATTATGAGCGATGAGCTGTAAGCAGCCAAGCCCCTTTTCCCACCCCTTTGGCTTTCCCCTTCGGGCCGCCGACCTCTTCGACGTTCCCCGCCCGGGGCAAGGGAGTTGGATAGAAATTAAACCTTAAAAGCCCCTCACAACGAGAAAAAGGAAACTACTCCCTTCCCCCGAGCGGGGAAAGGGACGGGGTTAGGGGCTGACTTTTATTTTAATGGAAATTACAACAATAACACTCACAATATCATCAGTGGTGGTGCTGCTTGCAGCGGTGTCACCATTGATTTCTCCACTTTTCCGACTGCCGAAGAAAGAAGAGGAAGACTCTGCATGCATCGGAGAAAGCAAGGACAAACCAATATCTGTAGTAATCATATCACACGATAACGCACCCGAGCTTGAAAAGCACCTGCCAGCATTCCTCTCGCAGAAGTACGATGCTGATTACCAAGTTATTGTGGTTGCCGACAAAAGCGATTCCGAGACTGATGATGTCATAAAGAGATTCTCAAACAACCCACATCTTTATGCCACTTTCATGCCTCTTTCATCACGATACATAAGTCGCAAGAAACTAGCTATCACACTTGGCATCAAGGCTGCAAAATATCCTTGGGCTATCGTTACCGATGCGTGGTGCATTCCCGAGAGCGACGAGTGGCTTCGCTCCTTCGCCTCTCATATCAGCGATGATAACGACGTAGTACTTGGCTACGCTCACTACGACGACGATGCACCTTCAAACTATCACTACGAGAATATCATAAATGCCTCACAGAACCTACGTCGTGCACAGAAGGGATGCGCCTACGCCTCTGCTTCAAGAGTGGTGGCAATCAAGAAAGAGCATTTCCTCGCTGAGGATGGATTCCTCGGCAATCTGAAGTACATGCGCGGAGAATATGATTTCCTCGTTAACAAGTTCGGTAGAGACGAGAACACGGCAACCGCTTTCTCGCCAACGGCATTCCTTGCAGAAGACACACCTTTCAAAAAGCGCTGGTCGGAGAATCACCTTTTCTCTATCAATACCGGGCGTCACCTCAAAGGCCATTGGCTTGTGACTCTGATACGTCAGATAGAACTCGGCATAATGAACCTAACCAACATTGCAATCATCGCTGCTATCATCTACGGAGCAATAAAGGAAGACTGGATAACTCTCGGAGCGGGCATCCTCGCACTCATCATCGAGTACCTGGTCATAAGCCTTGTGGCAAAGAGGGCATTCCGACGTTTCCAATGCTCTGTAAATCCGTTCATTACACCTTTCATGGCTTTTGCCCTGCCATTCCGCAACATCGGCTGGCGACTTCGCTATTACCTGGCAAACAAGAACGATTTCATCACGCATAAGATTTGAAAATCATTCACTATATCCCAAGAACTGACGCTACCAATGCCTCTGCAACGGAGTACGTCAATTGTCTCGTGCGCTCTACAGCGAACGTGGCGGAGTCGTATGTCATCACGCAGAAAGACCTCGGTACAAGCGCCATTATGGTGAGAACACGTTTCCTGCACAAACTGAAGGAAATACAACCCGACATCGTTCATATTCACGCAGCTTGGGATTCTAACGCAGCAGTAGTCGAACACACGGCACGCTCACACGGATTCTACACTATCGTATCTGTGCATGGAGGTCTTGCTCCAGAGGTCATGGAACTTGAATTCTTCAAGCACAAGCTGCCACGCATCATTGGCTATGAGTTTCAGATGGTACGCAAATGCAGCGTCATCGTGGCTATAAGCGAGAAGGACGAGCAACAAATCAAGCAGCTCAGATGGAAGAAACGAATAGTGACAATCCCCCACCCTTCGCTTCATCTCACCAACGACGATGAGACCTCAGAACTGCTCATGTCCATCTACCGTAAAGTATTGGACACTAACTACATGGAGCGCATCACAAAGGAAGAGCTTGAATTTGTTCATTACTGCGTGAGAATAGCCCTATGGCCGGCAGGAACTCAGGAAACGCAAGAGGTCAAAACCGACAATCTGTCTTTCCGACGCATCTACATCTATGCCTATGACAACAACATCACCCAACTGTTCACCACAGGTGCGCAGATGCTCGGTGTGAAGATACCACCTTGCCCTGATGTTTCTTCTATGCCGAGATTCAAGGTGAAACAGAAGCGCAACACAGAGATTGGCAACTATCAGAAACTGCAGGAAGCCATTTACAGCGTCATTCCCGGAACAAAGATTGAGATTGCACGTACACCCGCTGGTGCTACAATCTATCGCACTATGTGCGACATCTTCCAGGCTCTGCGTTTCCACGACTACGACGAGGACAACTTCTCAGAAATAATCAAGAAGAAAGGAATTACGAAGTTCACATCACGACTTCTCTATCAGTTACAGGAGGCATTCGGCCTTGAACTGGGTTACATGCCTATATTGCCGAAGAAATAACACTTCTGTTCCCTTTCCAGTCCCTTATATCTCCGATATAGGGAACGGACTTACAACGGCTTTGCAACGGTATTACAACGGACTTACCTATGATTATGAAAATGGGCAAGAAATTCAATCTGAATGGTCTTGCTGAATAGATTTTCCAGCCGTAAAATTGTTTATAAACAAGATAGAAAACGCGCTCCTCGCTTGCTAATGTAAGCGAGGAGTTTTTCTTTTGTCACCCCCACCCCATTTTTTCATGTTTTTCTTCGTTTTTCTCCGTTTTTTTTAGTATTTTTGCATCCGCAAAAACAGAAACACAATGAACGAGACTCACGAAATAGAAAAAGACATGCACTATCTGCAGTTGCTTGCAACAACATTCCCGACAATAGCAGATGCTGCAACAGAGATAATAAACCTCTCCGCAATACTCAATCTGCCAAAGGGTACGGAGCATTTCCTCGCAGACATACACGGCGAGCACGAGGCTTTCCTGCACATCATCAAGAATGCCTCAGGTAACATCAAGCGTAAGGTAACGGAACTGTTCGGCAACACCCTGCGCGAAAGCGAGATAAAAGAGCTTTGCACGCTCATTTACTACCCGGAGCAGAAGTTGCAACTCGTAAAGGCTCAGGAGAATGACATCGATGACTGGTACCACATCACCATGCATCAGCTCGTGCGAGTGCTTCGTGAAGTATCTTCAAAATACACTCGTTCAAAGGTGTCAAAGGCTCTGCCGAAGGAGTTCTCATACATACTTCGTGAGCTTCTCTACGAGCATCATTCCGACGCTGCAAAGGTGGCATACGTGAACGTAATCATCGACACAATCATCACCACCGGACGCGCTGACGACTTCATCATTGCAACGGCAAAGGTCATCCAGCGCCTATCTATCGACCAGTTACACATCCTCGGTGACGTGTACGACCGCGGTCCTGGTGCGCACATCATAATGGATTATCTCTCACAGTATCATTCGTGGGACATACAATGGGGAAACCACGACATTCTGTGGATGGGCGCTTCTGCCGGCAACGACGCTTGTATCTGCAACGTGATTCGACTCTCGCTGAGATACGCTAACCTCACAACGCTTGAGGACGGCTACGGCATCAACCTCATGCCTCTGGCTGCATATGCAATGGAGCATTACAACGACGACCCCTGCGAGGTGTTCCGTCCGATACTCAACTCGGAGAACAGCAACCGCTTCGACGAAAAGACGCTCCGCCTCATGGCTATGATGCACAAGGCTATTGCCATACTTCAGTTCAAGGCTGAGGCACAGATTTTCCAGCGCAACCCTCAATGGCAGATGCTCGACAGATGCCAGCTCGGCGATATTGATTATGCAAAGGGCACTATCACTCTCGACGGCAAGGAATATCAGCTTACTGATACCCACTTCCCTTCCGTTGATCCTGCCAACCCACTTGCATTCACCGAAGAGGAAAAGACGATAATGAAGCGTCTGCACCATTCATTCCGCGTTTCAGAGAAGCTTCAGCGCCACATCAGCACTATCCTTTCACACGGATGTATGTACGCGATTTTCAACAGCAACCTCCTGTTCCACGCATCCGTGCCTCTCAACGAAGACGGCTCATTGAAGGAGGTAGAGATTCGTCCGGGCAAGAAATTCGCAGGCAAGGAACTGCTGCATCAGACAGGTCTGCTTATTCGCTCTGCTTTCCAGAACGATACTCCGAAGGAAGAGAAGCAATACGCCAAGGATTACTTCCTCTATCTGTGGTGCGGAAAGAACTCTCCGCTGTTCGACAAGTCGAAGATGGCGACTTTCGAGCGTTATTTCATTCGCGAGAAGGAGACGCACGTTGAGGAGAAAGGCAACTTCTTCCGTCTGCGTAACGACGAGAAGGCTGTTGACGGCATAATGGATGCATTTGGCGTAACGGGCGAGAACCGCCACATCATAAACGGTCACGTACCTGTGCATGTGGCAAAGGGCGAGAGTCCTATCAAGGCTGGCGGAAAGCTCATGGTCATCGACGGAGGCTTCGCAGAGCCTTACCATAAGGAGACAGGCATTGCAGGCTATACGCTCGTTTATCACAGCCGCGGTTTCGAACTTGTTCAGCACGAGCCATTCACAAGCAGTAAGGATGCCGTAGAGCAAGGCACCGACATCAAGTCAACAAAGCAGATTGTCGAGACAGCCGGTCACCGTATGCTCGTAGCAGATACCGACCGCGGTCGTGAGCTCAAGCAGCAGATTGACGACCTCACAAGACTGCTCTATGCCTATAGGCATGGGTATATAAAGGAGAAGAAATAAAGCCCCTAACCCCTGCCTCGGCACATACTCCGATGTTATCAACATCGGACTACCCTCCGCTCGGGGGAAGGGAGTGGATAGTACAAACGCTTAAAGGGCTTTGCGAAAAATAAATAGTAAATAGGAACTTGCTTTAGCTTGTTGAGCTTTGCAAACAAAATAGTAAATAGGAACTTGCTTTAGCTTGATGAGCTTCTGCAAAAAAATAGTAATTAGTAAATAGCTAAATAGTACATAAAATCGATGTCCACACAGCAAGAAAAGGTAACTACTCCCTTCCCTCGGGCGGGGGAAGGGTCGGGGTTAGGGGTTGCCAAGGCTGCCCTCTTCGACCTCGACGGCGTAGTCTTCGACACAGAACCGCAATACACAGTATTCTGGGGTGGCGTGATGAGGAAGTTCCGTCCTGACATGCCGGGATTGGAATACACCATAAAGGGCTCTACGCTCAACAGAATCTTCGAGGACTTCCTTCCTCATGTTCCAGAGGAATACGACAACATTGTCAAAGGACTCAATGAATTTGAGAAGAACATGGATTACCCATTCGTTGAGGGCTTCGAGGACTTCGTAAAGGATTGCCGTCGTAATGGTCTCAAGACAGCCGTGGTGACATCATCCAACAAGGCAAAGATGGATAGCGTTCTGAGGAAACGTCCGGAACTCACAGAACTGATGGATGCAATCCTGATGTCAGAAGACTTCGAGTTCAGCAAGCCACATCCCGACTGCTACATCAAGGGCGCACAGCGATTCGGGGCAAAACCTGAGCAATGCCTCGTGTTTGAGGACAGCTTCAACGGACTCAAGTCCGGACGTGCATCTGGCGCTATTGTGGTAGGTCTTTCAACCTCCAATTCAGAAGAAGCAATCAGAGAATACTGTGACATAGTAATACCGAACTACAACGGCATTGACTATAACACTCTTATCTCAAGACTGAAATAAAAATATGGTAGATATAATTTACAAATACTTCCCGAATCTGACCGACGAGCAGAAAGCGCAGTATGCCAAGCTCGACGAGTTGTACCGTGACTGGAACGCGAAGATAAACGTTATCTCACGCAAGGACATCGACAACCTGTATGAGCATCACGTTCTCCATTCGCTTGCCATCGCCAAGGCTCTCCATTTCAAGCCTGGCACAAAGATTATGGATTTCGGATGCGGTGGCGGATTCCCGGGCATTCCATTGGCAATCATGTTCCCTGAGTGCGAGTTCAAGCTCATCGACGGCACAGGCAAGAAGATTCGCGTGTGTCAGGAGGTGGCTGCGGCTATCGGACTCAAGAACGTCAATGCTGAGCATCTTCGCGGTGAGGACGAGAAAGGAAAGTTCGATTTCATCGTCTCACGTGCCGTTATGCCATTGCCTGATATGGTGAAGATTGTAAGGAAAAACGTAGGCAAGGAACAGCGCAACGCTATGCCAAACGGCATCTTCTGTCTCAAGGGCGGTGACCTCCAGAGCGAGACTCATCCATTCCGCAACATCGTGGAGCAAACCGACCTCACCTCTTTCTTCACAGAGGAGTGGTTTAAGGAGAAGCATTTGGTGTATTTGCCAATCTAAAGACCCACCCCCTTGCCCCTCCCATAAAGGGAGGGGAGTAGATAGTATTTCTGTCTAATGAGGTAGGTCTGAAATATAAACAGAAAAAATATATAATCAATAAATGCGTACCCTCCGCAATAAGTAGTAATTACTCCCCTCCCTTTATGGGAGGGGTCTGGGGGTGGGTCCTTATGCTAAACATCAAAACCTTCGAGGTCAATCCTCTTCAGGAGAACTGTTATGTAGTCAGCGATGAGACAAAGGAATGTATGATCGTTGACTGCGGTGCTTTCTATCCACAGGAGATTCAGGCCATTGCAAACTATATCCTTGAGAACAGTCTCAAGCCTGTGGTATGTGCCCTTACACATGCGCACTTCGACCACATCCACGGTGTTCGCGCCATCTGCGACCGCTACGCCATCAAGCCAATCCTCTCACAGAAGGATGAAGAGCTCTACAATAACTTTGGCGAGCAGATGCGTATGTTCATGCAGGCCGACGTTGACTTCACCATGCCTGAAATAGGCGGTTTCGTAAAGGATAACGACATTGTGCGCTTCGGAAATCAGGAGTTCCGTGTCATCGAGACTCCGGGACATACCCGCGGCGGCATCTTCTTCTACAACGAGAAGGAGAAGGTGGCATTCTCTGGCGACACACTCTTCAAGGGTTCAATAGGCAGAACCGACTTCCCTGGCGGAAGTATGTTCCAGATCATACAGTCATTGCGCATGATAACCCAGTTGCCCGACGATGTGAAGGTATATCCGGGACATGGTCCTGAAACAACAATCGGCTACGAACTCGCAAGCAACCCTTATCTCGACAGATAATAGATGAATAAGGTTAAAGGCGAAAAGATAATACTCGGAATCGACCCTGGTACCAACGTCATGGGCTACGGTGTCATCAAAACCATCGGACAGAAAGCCGAGATGGTTGCAATGGGCGTCATAGATATGCGCAAAGAGGATGACCCATATCTGCGCCTCGGACACATCTTCGAGCGTGTCACCGGTATCATTGAGTCTTATTTGCCCGATGAAATGGCTATCGAAGCGCCATTCTTCGGAAAGAACGTGCAGTCAATGCTCAAGCTCGGAAGGGCACAAGGCATCGCCATCGCAGCAGCCATACATCACGGAGTGCCCATCCACGAATATGCGCCTCTGAAGATAAAGATGGCTATCACAGGAACAGGCTCGGCAAGCAAGGAACAGGTAGCAGGAATGCTACAGCGCATCCTCAATCTCGACAAGGACGAGATGCCGAAGTTCATGGATGCAACCGACGCGCTCGGTGCTGCCTACTGTCACTTTTTGCAGATGAACCGTCCCGAGACTGGCGTTCACTACTCCAGTTGGAAGGATTTCGTCAATAAGAACAAAGCTAAGGCTGGGGGTAAAAAGACAACCGATACAGGGGGAACAACAACCACAAAGCGTAAGCTTTCACCAAACGAACAACTACTCGCAGCAATACAAGCGAGCAAGAAGAAATAGGTGTTTGGTGATAGGTGATGGGTGTTAGCTGTTAGTAAAATGCAGCTCAACCCACCAATACTACAAAAATTAAATAGTACATTGTACATAGTAAATTGTAAATAACATAGATGATCATCTCTATCAATCAAGGCGTTACCCGTATGCCGGCATGGCGAATGGCGCAGCCTGTAGATTTCTCACTCCTCGACGGAGAACATATTGCCATAGTAGGCGGTAATGCCTCTGGCAAATCAATGTTTGTTGACATTATCACAAGCGCACATCCGCTTCTCATGAAGGATGTGGAATACGATTTCTCACCAAAGACAAGTCGTCTGGCTTCCGACAATATCAAGTATATCACCTTCCGCGACAGCTACGGAGGTGACAGCGACCGCAACTACTACCTCCAGCAGCGCTGGAATCAACACGACATCGACGAGAACACTCCTACCGTTGAGAAACTTCTCGATGAGACTTATCGCATCACAGGTCCCGACACCGAGGAACGACGTACTATGAAAGAGCATCTGTACGACATCTTCAACCTCAGATACCTACTCGACAAATACATCATACTTCTGTCATCCGGCGAGTTGCGTAAGTTCCAGCTTGCCAAGACTCTCATGGCCGACCCACGAGTGCTTATAATGGACAATCCGTTCATCGGACTCGACAAGGAGACACGTCAGCAGCTTCGCGAACTCCTTGAGCAGATTTCAAGGGAACGCGCACTTCAGATCATTCTCGTTCTCGCCAAGGACGAGGACATCCCACGCTTCATCACCCACGTCGTTGAGGTGAAGGACATGGTGGTAAAGCCAAAGCTCACACGCGAGGAGTACCTTGCGGAAAAGATTAAAGAGGAAAGGGTAAAGATTAAAGAGGAACCTCTCTCACAGGAGCTGAAGGACATCATCCTCAACCTTCCATATAAGGATAACGAATACCACACCCAAGAGGTTGTGCGTATGAATAACGTAAGCATCCGCTACGGCGAGCGCACCATCCTCAAGGACCTCAACTGGACGGTAATGAACGGTCAGCGCTGGGCTCTCAAGGGACAGAACGGAGCAGGAAAGTCAACTCTCCTCTCACTCGTCTGTGCCGACAATCCGCAGTCCTATGCCTGTGACATCGTACTCTTCGACCACAAGCGCGGATCTGGCGAGACAATATGGGACATCAAGAAGCACATTGGCTACGTATCACCTGAGATGCACCGAGCATACAACCGCGACATGCCCGCAATACGCATAGTGGCAAGCGGTCTCAAGGATTCCGTAGGCCTCTATGTGAAGCCTTCAGAGCAGGACTACGAGATTTGCCGCACATGGATGAAGATATTCGGCATCGAGGACCTTGCAGAGAAGACATTCCTCAAACTCTCAAGCGGAGAGCAGCGCATGATACTCCTCGCACGTGCCTTCGTCAAGGACCCAGAACTTCTCATCCTCGACGAGCCACTCCACGGCCTCGACTGCGAGCGCGGAGAGAAAGTAAAGGAAATCATCGACACATTCTGCGCCCGTCAGAACAAGACCCTCATCATGGTGACACACTACGAAGAGAACCTTCCACGCTGCATCACCGACCATATTTATTTGAAGAAGAACGTGTAAGGGGTGAACCCACAAAATATTGATAATAAAAACATAACAAATAGATAATGAATAAAAGAATCGCCTTTCGCCTTCCGGCCCCCTCTCTACGGGAGAGGGCGGGGGGAGAGGCCGCAAAATTTCTGCTGCTAATCCTTACCCTGTGCGCTCTGTCTATGAATGCCGTTGCACAGCATAAGCGCGAATTCCGAGGCGCATGGATACAATGCGTCAACGGACAGTTTCAGGGTATGAGTACAGCCAAGATGCAAGAATACCTCACCTATCAGCTCAACGTGCTGCAAAGGCAGGGCGTCAATGCCATCATCTTCCAGGTACGCGCCGAGTGCGATGCCCTCTACGCAAGCCAGTACGAGCCATGGAGCCGTTTCCTCACAGGCGTACAGGGACGAGCACCACAGCCTTACTGGGACCCTCTGCAATGGATGATAACCGAGTGCCATAGGCGTGGCATGGAGCTTCATGCGTGGATAAACCCATTCCGTGCCAAGATAAAAAGCACGGGAAGACTCGCCAGCAACCACGTAACCAAACTGCGTCCGGGAGCAGCATTCATGTATGACAACCAACTCATACTCAACCCTGCCCACCAGTGGAACCGCGACTACATCTGCACCGTGGCAGCCGACATCGTGCGACGCTACGACATCGACGGACTACATATCGACGACTATTTCTATCCATACCCCGTTCCGGGACAGGTCATCCCCGACGATCAGGACTACGCAGCCTACAACAACGGCATCCCTAACAAGGGCGACTGGCGACGCTTCAACGTCAACCAGTTCATCAAGCAGCTCAGCGACTGCGTACACAGCATCAAGCCATGGGTGAAGTTCGGTGTCTCTCCTTTCGGCATCTACCGCAACAAGCGCAACGACCCATTCAACGGCTCTGACACCAACGGACTCCAGAACTACGACGAGCTCTATGCCGACGTTATGCTATGGGTGAACAACGGATGGATAGACTACTGCGTACCACAGCTGTACTGGCAGATAGGACACCCTACAGCCGACTACCAGACACTCATACAATGGTGGAACAAATACTGCTACAACCGCCCATTATATATAGGTGAAGACATCGAGCGCACCGTGGGGTTTGCCGACCTATACAACGGAAACAAGCACCAGATGGAGGCAAAATACCGACTCCACAACCAGATGCGCAACGTCCACGGCACCGTCCTGTGGTATGCCAAGGCATCAGTCGACAACATAGGCAACTACGGCCTCATGCTTGAAAAGAACTACTGGCGCTACCCTGCCCTACAGCCACGAATGCCATTCATCGACGGACGAGCACCCGCAAAAGTACGCAACCTCGCACCAATCTGGACAGAAGACGGCTACATGCTCGTATGGGAAGGACCGACAAGCCGCGACTGGAGAGAAGCAGCACATAAATACGTAGTCTATTGCTTCGGACCAGGCGAAATCATCGACATCGACGACCCAAGCCACATCGTAGCCATAACAAGATCGCCATTCTACAAACTGCCATACCGCAACGGCAGGACAAAATACACATACGTCGTAACTGCCCTTGACAGAATGAGCAACGAAAGTGCAATAACAAAGAAAAAAGTCAAATTGTAATTGATTTGATTGTTTGCGTGCACATTTGCATTGACTAATGTCAAATAAATATCGATAATACAACAATTTGCACAAATTATGCTCAAAGTAATTGGAAAAATTGAGTAATTTTGCAGATGTATTAATCAGACACTTATTATTAACCCTGACTTAACGTCAGATTACAAAATTTGTATAACTATGGCAGAAAAGAAGACAACAAAGGCAGCACCAAAGGCAGCAACAAAGACTGCTGCAGCTAAGACTACTGCAAAGAAGGCTGCTACCCCAAAAGTGACACAGATCACTATCAACGCCGAAAACGTAGGTTTCAAGGCAGGTGATGTATATCAGGCTCTTGCAAAGTCAAACAAGGCTCTCTCAGTAGCTGAGATTGCAAAGGCTGCAAAGATTACAGCAGAAGAGGCATATCTCGGTCTCGGATGGCTTTTCAAAGAGGGTAAGGTTACAAATGTAGAAGGCGGCATCGCTCTCGCATAAGCATTAACATATTGCAATTAACCAAATAAAGGGTTGACATCACATGATGCCAACCCTTTGTTTGTTGTGAGAGGTTGGAAGGTTTTGAGGTTAGAAGGTTAGAGATTAGAGATTAGAGATTAGAGATTAAATGCGAAGACGCAAAGATTTTAATTTTCCATTTTCAATTATCACTTGCTTTAGCTTGATGAGCTTCAGCGAAGAACTTGCATAGCTTGGTGAGCATGCGAACAATTTTCAATTAACCACCGTATAGGGTATGTGTTTAAAATATGATAACTATGATAACTGTGATAACCACAAGACTATCCAAAGATAGGACACGAAAGCATATTTTTCCAGACAAAGTCCATTTTCCTTTTTTTTCACTCTTCACTTTTCACTTAACTCTGCCCCCATCCTATCGCCCATTCAGGAATGGGACTTGCAACGGATTAGAAGCGAAGGAGAAGCGGACCAGAGAAGGTCGAAGACCCTCTAAATCTCCCTACGTAGGGAGACTTCTTTCGCACCCTAAGTGACCGCCATCACCTAACATCCATCCCCTAACACCCATCACCAGTTTCCGCTCGTGGCCTTTGATTGGAAAACGTGACCTGCATTCTTCACTCTTCGTTCTTCACTTTTTCTGGTGACCGCCATCCCCCCAACACCCAACAACTATCACCCGATTTCTGATGACAACGTGCGCAGCACCTCGCACGCAGTCAAAAGTGCTTGTCAGCCCAAAGGCTGGTGCACGTCCTTCGGTTTGACAAGTGCAAAGGTACAATACTTTCCTCACTCAATCATTCCAACTTTCAGATTTTTTAGTTAAAGAATATTAAACACAAGCTAAATCTCTGAGAATGTGAGGTTTACAAAAACAGACTTAGTGAATCACAATTTACGCAAAGTTATCATGGTTATCATAGTTATCATATATTTTACACACACCCTTTCCCCTCTTTTAAGCTTAATAATAATAAATAATTAAATAATTATTTATTATTATTACAGTAGAAGTGCGAAAAACAGAGGGTGTCTATGTAGAATATGATAACTATGATAACTGTGATAACCATTAAGCTAAAGGTATCTAACATATAACTATCTGATTACCAAAGTCTCGCATATTCAAAATTGTCTGGAAGACAGCACTATAAGTAACCCCGTACATACGAATGAAACGAGGATGTACGGGGATTAAGCCCTATATTCCTACTGCTGCCTGGAGGGCAGTACATCGCGAAAGGTCATGTGTGAAAGCCAACCATGTACAGCCTTCCAGGCTGGTAGGGATGGTGGTAGTTCTCTATCCGAGGGCATCCTCTCCTTCGTCGAGTATGCGCCCCGGTTACTCATAGTGTTGCCTTCCAGGCAATTCTGGACATGCACAACTTGAGTAATACTACTTAGACATAGAATAACTAAATGGGGGGAACCACTCCCCTAAATCAGGGTAATGGTTTTGCATAGTTAAGAGCAAGGGGCGTGATTGAAATCTCTAATATCCCAAATATCTGTGGTCAATTAGATTTCAAATAAAGATTGAAAAAGTTTGTGTCCATTTTGTGCATAAGCTTATCAAAGGCAATGCATAGTGTTCTGCAAATGAAAACTGCTGACTGAACGAATCGTTCTGTCAGGTTTAATGAAATGATTAAGCATATAGCTAACACGACAATTTGTCGTGTCAGTTCAAGAGCAAGGGGGCGCAAAATGGAAACGCATTATAAGAATGCAAGGCTACAAAACCACCGTGTTGATTCAACACAGAGGTTTTTCATAATCAAGAACAAGGGGTCGGTAATTTACCGAGTCCTTTGGATATACAAAGATAAGCTGGCGTCGCATTTCACGACGTCAGCTTTGTTTTAGGGGAAGCAGTTGAAGGGGATGGGGGCCAAAATGGTCTCCCATAGGTGACTCCCTATTTTAGGGACTCATCGAGGACTCCGTGAAACACGGACTCGTCGAGGACGCCCTGATTTAGAGCTCCCTCTTGAGGGATATATAAAAATGAAGAGAAAAGGTACAACGGTACAATAGTACAACATTTTTTAGACACACCATATCATGTACCATGTACCATGTACAATGTACAATTTACCATGTACCATGTACAATTTACCATTTTTTCGCATGGCTCAATAAGCTAAAGCATTTTTTGTGATTTTTTTTGGCGGATAAGAAAAAAATATTATTTTTTGCAGCATTAGATTTTGGTATTAGAACGTTTTTGTTAAAATTAAACGAGTTTAATAGATTATCATTTTCCCCCGCTACCTGTGAAGGCTACGGGGGAATTATCGTATATATGCTTTCGTGTCCTATATCGGGATAGCCTTGCGGTTATCACAGTTATCATAGTTATCATATTTTAAACACACACCCTATAACGGCAGTTAATTGAAAATGGAAAATTAAAAACGCAGAGACGCGGAGACACAGAGATAAAAAAATCTTTGCAACTTTGCGTCTTCACGTTTAATCCCTAACCCCTACCCTATAACCTTCTAACCTCATAATATAATATAATCTATAAAAGAAAATCTCCCATAGAGCGATTCTATGGGAGATTTGTATTTGTCTGTACCATCTGCACAATGGGTTTATTCGCTGAAGCTCATCAAGCTAAAGCAAGTTCTTCGCTGAAGCTCATCAAGCTAAAGCATTTGTACATTGTACATGGTCAATGGTACATGGGGTTACTTCTTGTTCAGTGCGAGGTCAACGTTTACTGCGCAAGCAACAGAGCAACCTACCATTGGGTTGTTACCAATACCGAGGAAGCCCATCATCTCTACGTGTGCAGGAACTGATGATGAACCAGCGAACTGAGCGTCTGAGTGCATACGGCCGAGTGTATCTGTCATACCGTAAGAAGCAGGACCAGCAGCCATGTTATCTGGGTGAAGTGTACGACCTGTACCACCACCAGAAGCTACTGAGAAGTATGGCTTACCAGCGCGGATACGCTCCTTCTTGTATGTACCAGCTGTTGGGTGCTGGAAACGTGTTGGGTTTGTTGAGTTACCAGTAATTGATACGTCAACGTCTTCCTTCCACATGATTGCTACACCCTCGCGTACGTCGTCAGCACCGTAGCAGTTAACTGCTGCACGTGGGCCGTTAGAGTAAGCGATGCGCTTAACTTCCTTGAGCTCACCTGTGAAGTAGTCGAACTGTGTCTGTACGTATGTGAAACCGTTGATACGAGAGATAATCATAGCAGCGTCCTTACCGAGACCGTTGAGGATACAACGGAGTGGCTTGTCGGCTGGTCTTGACTTGTTAGCCATCTGTGCGATCTTGATAGCGCCCTCAGCAGCAGCGAATGACTCGTGACCAGCGAGGAATGCGAAACACTTTGTCTCTGGCTCGAGAAGACGAGCAGCGAGCTCACCGTGGCCGATACCTACCTTACGGTCGTCAGCTACAGAACCAGGGATACAGAATGACTGGAGACCCTCACCGATATAGTTAGCAGCCTCTACAGCGTCCTTTGCCTTTTCCTTGAGTGCGATTGCAGTACCTACAACGTAAGCCCACTTAGCGTTCTCGAAACAGATCATCTGAGTCTCCTCACATGTCTGATATGGATCGAGACCTGCAGCCTCACAGATCTGATTAGCCTCTTCAATAGAAGCGATACCGTGCTTGTTAAGACAAGCGAGGATCTGCTTGATGCGACGATCCTGAGATTCAAACTTTACTTCTCTAATCATTTTTATTTAAAGGTTTAGAGGTTTAGAGGTTTTGTGGTTTTGAGGTCTGTCCAGTCTGCATTTCGTATTTCTTGCGTGTATGAATCAAAGACTGTAGCATTCTCATTACATTGTCGTTCATATCCTCCAGCTGATGGTATTCCTCTTCGCTTATGTACTCCTCGTTTCTGGCTATCAGTATCTGAGTATCCAGTTCGTTTGAAGAACCTAATGCGATGTGCAGGAAGTGTATCAGGTCGGGATTTGATGCTCTGCCGTAACCTTCTGCTATATTAGAAGGTATAGAGACTGCTGCTCTTTGCATCTGACTGCTAAGTCCAAACACTTCATAGCGCGGGAAGTTTCGTGTCATCTTATAGACCATTGAAACCAAGGCCATGGAGTCCTGCCATACTTGCAGGTTTTTGTGAGGACCCATCATACATGCAGACCTTAAAACCTTATAACCTTACAACCTTGAACCGTCGTTAGACTTAATTCTTACGTGGGTCAATAAATTTAACTGCACCGTCCTCTTTCTTAGTACGGCCGTAAGTACCTGTAACACTCTTGAGTGCCTCGTTAGCGTCAACACCCTTCTTGATAGCGTCCATGAACTTGCCCATGTGAACGAACTCATAACCGCATACCTGGTCGTCCTTGTCGAGGTACTGCTTTGTGATGTAGCCCTCTGTGAGCTGGAGGTAACGAGTACCCTTAACCTTTGTGCCATAGAGAGTACCGCACTGAGAAACGAGACCCTTACCGAGGTCCTCGAGACCAGCACCGATCATAAGACCGCCCTCAGAGAATGCAGACTGTGTACGTCCGTAAACGATCTGGAGGAAGAGCTCACGCATAGCTGTGTTGATAGCATCACAAACGAGGTCTGTGTTGAGTGCCTCAAGGATAGTCTTGCCTGGGAGGATCTCAGATGCCATAGCAGCAGAGTGAGTCATACCAGAACAACCGATTGTCTCAACGAGAGCCTCCTCGATGATACCATCCTTTACATTCAGGGTAAGCTTACAGCAACCCTGCTGAGGTGCACACCAACCGATACCGTGTGTAAGACCAGAGATGTCCTTGATTTCCTTAGCCTGAATCCACTTGCCCTCTTCTGGGATTGGAGCTGGTCCGTGGTTAGGACCCTTGGCTACGCAGCACATTTCCTGTACTTCTTTTGAATAAACCATTTTGTTTTTGTATTTTATATTTGTTAATATAAGAAAAAGTCGAATAAATTTCAGTCTGCAAAATTAATAAAAAGTTCAGAGAAATACCTAAAAATAGTGATAAATTTTCCAAAAATATAACATAAAAGTAAGTTTTCAGAACATTTTGCTGAGATATATAAGGAAAAATTAGTATCTTTGCAAAATAAAGTTTACAAAATTAAGTGTAAGGTTAAAAGGTTAGGAGGTTAGAGGTTAGAGGTCTGCATCGCTAATAGGCAAGCCGACTTGAAACCAAAAGACCAGAAAACCCGAGAACCTATAAACCCTTAAATAAAGGTTAAAAGGTTGTAAGGTTAGAAGGTTAGGAGGTTAGAGGTTGTAAGGTTAGAAGGTTAGGAGGTTAGGAGGTTTGAAGGTTAGAGGTCAGCATCGCTAATGGGCGACCAGAAAACCAGAAAGCCCATAAACCAAAAGACCAGAAAACCTGATAACCATAAAACCCCATAACCCTAAAGACCTCAAAACCTCAAAACCCTATAAACCTCAAAACCTCAAAAAACATGACATTTGAAGTAAAAGACGAGGCTCTTCGTGAGGCGGCTGGTAAAGGCATGGATGAGTTCATCGGTGTCATCGTAGATGCCATCAAGAAAGGCGTGGGAGGCGACCTTTCCGCAGAGACCATGCCTAAGCTCACAGCCGACCAGATAACGCTCTTGGCCTATATAATGCTTCGTGATGAGCTTATGGACGGTGGTTTCATACAGCTCATACATAATGGCTACGGACCTTTCTTTTTCCGCAACCCATTCGACAAGGCTGTGCGCCAATGGGGTGAGAAGGTGCAGGAGATTACGGGCGTGAAGGGCAACGAGGACACGAATCTGATAGGTCTCTGCCGTTTGTTGCGTCGCGTTCGCAAATGCTATGACAAGTATCATAATCAGATAGAGAAGGAGATGAGCGATGATGATTTCATGGCTCTCTACGAGCAGCTTGACATGTTTGACGACTTTGATGACGAGTTTGTTTCGAATGAGGAAAGCTATACGGAAGACGTCGCAAGATATGTGGATGAACACATTCTCGAATTTGTAGCCCCTATCCCCTGACCCTTTCCCCGCTCGGGGCAAGGGAGCAAGATAGTATTTATCGCGAAAAGTGTTCGTTCAAACATTAAACCATACAAATGCCTATGGAAAATGATGAATATGACTATAATTTCAAGACATCATATCCTGACAGGTATGGATTATTGAAAGCAAATTCACGCGATAACAGGACTTATCCGACCGACGCAGAACTTGTTCTATGGGAACAACTGCGAAGAAAGGCATTGGGGTATAAGTTTAGGAGGCAGCATCCAATAGGTGATTATATTGCGGATTTCATCTGCATGGAGAAAAACCTAATTATAGAGGTTGATGGTGGGTACCACAACCAAGAGGAACAGCGAATCGATGATAACACGAGGACAGATTTCCTCAACAAGCATGGCTACTACGTATTACGCTTTACCAACGAAATGGTAATGACGGACATGGACTACGTATTAGACAGAATAAAAGAACTATTAAATAAATTATAACAAAATACACATACCAATCCCCCATAATTAGAAAAGTGTATCTACTCCCTTGCCCCGTAGCGGGGAAAGGGTCGGGGTAAGGGGCTATATATGAACAAGATTGAACAAGAACTTCGCAAGAAGAGTCCGGTGCAGATAAAGAACAAGAAGGCATCGTTCGATTATTTCTTCGTTGACACATACACAGCCGGCATAGTATTGACCGGCACAGAGATTAAGTCTATACGACTTGGTAAGGCATCACTCGTTGATACATTCTGCTATATCAATAATGGTGAGATATGGGTTAAGGGCATGAACATCAACCCATATTTCTACGGATCGTACAACAACCATGAGGCTAAGCGCGACCGTAAGCTATTGCTCAACAAGCGTGAGATACGCCGACTTCAGGAAGACACCAAGGCTGTTGGTTTCACCATCGTCCCTACCCTCGTCTTCATCGACGACAAAGGCCGTGCAAAGGTTGACATCGCCCTCTGTCGTGGTAAGAAGGAATTTGACAAGCGCCAGACTATCAAGGAGAAGCAGGACAAGCGCGAAATGGATCGTGCGATGAAGAATTTCTGATGATTTAAGGTTAGAAGGTTATGAGGTTTGAAGGTTTTGAGGTCGAATAGTCCATTAGCGATGTGACCTTTTTATCCTCATTAATTCAATATAAACTGCAATATAAAATTGAAATAAAAGGAAACTCTCCAACAGAATCAAATCCGTTGGAGAGTTTTTTCAATTATCATTAAGAGATTCCCACAGAGAATTAAATTCTTCCTTAGAGATTTCCACCAAGTCGAAATGCCGCTTATAGAACTCTATATCCACATCTAAATCACACCAATAACCGTAATTCCTTTTGCTTGGGGCCAAGAATAGCACATTACCATCTACATCAACACCAATCTCTCTGACTACCAATTTATATTCAACATCATCATATTCTATATACCAAGAGCATATCTTATCACGATATTCCTCAAAATCAGGATTACTTGATAACATTTTCAAGAAAGCATCAGCAAGTTTCCAAAAAACAGATTGCTTCTTATCCGTTTCTGGCTTTGAAGTTTTTTCTTCTTTGAATTTGAAATACAACATAATTCTTTTATTTTTCCGCTACAAAGATACAAATAATAAATGTTTCGAGCAAATTTCATAGGGAGAATTTGTTGTTTTCCACTAAGAAACGTGAATTCGGCAAATTTCATCAACTATTATTGAAAACACGTAGTTGAAGAAGCTCTACGCCTCTGTGTGCAGAACGCGAAGACGCTAAGACGCAAAGTTTTTACTGAACACAGATAATACGGATCAAAGGGATTATCTCGCTTACGCTCGTGATTAATATCCCTAAAATCCCGAATATCTGTGGTTGAAAAAAAACTAAAAATTAATGCGACATTAACGTGACATTGGTGGTCATTTGTGTTTCCTCACGGAGTGAGACATATAATATCGCATTAATACCACATTAATACCGCATTAATTTCAAGCACCGCAAGGTGCGACTTCCGCTTCTTCCGTGCTTTCCGTGTTCAAATTATTCTTTGCGACTCTGCATCTTTGCGTTTAAGAAAATCTGCATCTTTGCGTTTATAAATAAAGAGGCGGACGAAAAAGAAGGATTGGAGGGCAAAGAAAGGCTTTTTGCAATATTTACGGGCTTTTAGCGTTTTAATATAGTATGAAACGTATTATTTCGATATATTTTCTTGCGATGATATGCAGTCTGACGGCGTTGGCACAGGATTTTGTGCTAACCGGAAGAGTGATGGATGCGCAGGAAAACGCAATAGAACTTGCATCCGTGAGCTGTGTGGCACAGGGCAAGGCTACAATGACCAACCTCCGTGGCGAGTTCTCCTTGTCGCTGAGGTCGGCAGATTCAGTAGTGATACGTTTCTCAATGATAGGCTATAAGACCAAGACAAGGGTGCTGCGCCGTCCGAAGGGAAGACAGAACCTACAGATACAACTATATGAGGATGAGCAGTATCTGGATAACGTTGAGGTGGTAAAGAGGAAGCGTAGCACATCTACCACAGAGGAGATAAGCACCAAGGATATGAAGACGGCTCCGTCGGCTTCAGGAAATGCCGTTGAGGAACTTATCCAGCAGCAGGCAGGTGTGAGTACGCATAGCGAGTTGTCATCACAATATAACGTGCGTGGAGGTGCGTTTGACGAGAACTCCGTATATATCAATAACGTAGAGGTATATCGTCCGTTCCTTATCCGTAGCGGACAGCAGGAAGGTCTTTCTATCATCAACCCTGATATGGTGGGTAAGATTGGATTCTCAACAGGTGGCTTTGAGGCAAAGTATGGCGATAAGATGTCATCTGCCTTGGATATAACCTACCGCCGTCCGGAGAAGTTTGAGGCTAACGCACAGGCAAGTCTGCTTGGTGCGAGTGCATATATCGGCTTTAGCAACAAGAAATTCGCATGGGCTAACGGCATACGATACAAGACGACCAAGGCTCTTCTGAAATCATTCCAGACGGAGGGCGACTACGACCCTGAGTTTATCGACTATCAGACCTATATGAGCTACACGCCAAACAAGCGTTGGCAGGTGGATTTCATTGGCAATATAAGTCAGTCGAAGTATAATTTCCAACCAAAGAATCGTGAGACAAGCTTTGGTACTCAGGAGAACATACACACATTCCGGGTGTATTTCGACGGTTGGGAAAAGGACTTGTTCCGCACTTACTTCGGAACATTAAGCATAAAGCGTAACATCACCAATAACACTAACTTATCCCTTATCGGTTCAGCTTTTTCCACAAAGGAAAAAGAGACCTACGATATTCAGGGTCAGTACTGGCTGAAGGATGCGCAAAGCGATATGGACGGAGGTACGGAAAAGGGTTATGGCACATACGCTGAGCATGCGAGGAACTATCTGAAAGCAAGGGTCGGAAGCCTGAAGCTGATGCTTGAGCACAAGACGAGGATGCATAACGTACAGTCGGGACTGACGATGAAATGGGAACATATCGAGGAGCAGTCGAAGGAATACGAGATGCGTGACTCGGCTGGCTATATCATTCAGAATCTTGGCAATTCATTCCACCATTCGCCAAACTCGCTCAATATGATCTATACCCTTTCTGCAAAGAACGCCCTTGATGCTCGCAGAACAGAGTTCTATATTCAGGATGCGTGGAAATTTGAGCGTGGCGGAAAGACGGACGAGAACGGTAAGGAGATAGTGCCCCCTACCCTATACACGCTTAACTACGGCTTGAGATTTGCGAACTGGTCGTTTACGAAGGAAAGCATATTCTCTCCACGAGTATCATTGGCAATCATTCCGGGATATAATCAGGATCTGATGTACCGCTTTGCGGCTGGCATATACTATCAGTCACCTTTCTATAAGGAACTGAGAGATACCACGACCATTAACGGAACAACATACGCCACGCTGAACAATAAGCTGAAATCGCAGAAATCAGTCCATTTCATCGCGGCATTAGACTACCGTTTCGAGATGATGGGACGCTCGTTTAAGTTCTCGGCAGAGGCTTACTACAAGGCGCTTTCAAACCTCGTACCATATAGTGTAAACAACGTAAAAGTGGTTTATTACGGCACAAACGAGGCTTCAGGACACGTTGCAGGTGTGGATTTCAAGCTCTATGGTGAGTTCGTTCCTGGAACAGATTCTTGGATTACCTTCTCTCTGATGAACACGAGGATGAAGCTCAATGGCGTTAGCATTCCATTGCCAACCGACCAGCGCTATTCCATAAATATGAGTTTCTCAGACTATTTCCCAAATACCGACCGTTGGAAGATGCAGCTTAAGCTTGCCTTTGCCGATGGTCTGCCTTTCAGCGCGCCACATAAGCCATTGGAGCAGTTGAACTTCCGTGCACCAGCCTATCGTCGTGTGGATATAGGTATGAGCTATCGTGCTTTCAAGAACGACAAGCGCGAGAAACAGAGTCCGTTTAAGAATATCTGGCTGGGACTTGACTGTCTTAACATCCTCGGTATCAACAACGTGAACTCATACTACTGGGTAACAGATATCCAGAACACGCAGTATGCCGTGCCAAACTATCTCACAGGCAGACAGTTGAATGGTAAGGTGATTTTTGAGTTTTAGACTAATGGGGTTAGGAGGTTAGAGGTTAGAAGGTTAGAGGTCAGCATCGCTAATTGGCAATTCGACCTAAAAACCTGAAAACCTATCCCCCCGAAAACCTTAAGACCTGAAAACCTTAAAACCTTAAAACCTACATTTTTTTCTTTTTTTCTGCATAATATTTTCTTTGTTTCAGAATAAATTATTATCTTTGCACTTGATTTTTGACTAATAATACAATAAACAATATAACCCAAACAAATAACTAAAATGAAAATTTCACGTATTGATCATCTGGGCATTGGTGTCCAGAGTATCGAAGAGGTATTACCTTATTTCGAGAACGTACTTGGTCTGAAATGCTATGCCATTGAGGAAGTAGCAGATCAGAAAGTTAAGACTGCTTTCCTAAAAGTTGGCGAGACAAAGATTGAGCTGCTTGAGCCTACAAGTCCTGAGAGTGCTATCGCAAAGTGGCTTGAGAAGGGTGGTAAGGGCGTTCACCACGTAGCATTTGCTGTTGAGGATGGTGTTGCAGAGGCACTCGTAGAGGCTGAGGGCAAGGGCATCCGTCTTATAGATAAGGAACCACGTCTTGGTGCTGAGAATATGATGATCGGTTTCCTGCATCCTAAGATGACAGCCGGAATACTAACAGAACTTTGTGAACCAAAAGCCTAAAGACCTAACCCCGCCCCTTCCCCAAGGGAAGGGAGGTTTTATATAGTAATGGTTCGCTAAAACAACAATGATAATAACATAATAAAAAAATCCAGGTCTTCCTATTCAAGGATAAATACTATAAAACATCCTTTCATTTGGGAATGCTTGGTTAGGCTTATATGTCAAAGCAAGTAGAAAATATAAAGAAGCTTTTAGCAAAGCGCGAGCAAGCTCGTCTTGGCGGTGGTGAGAAGGCCATCGAGAAGCAGCACGAGCGTGGTAAATATACAGCCCGAGAGCGTATCGACATGCTGTTGGATGAGGGCTCTTTCGAGGAGTATGACGCATTCAAGCTGCATCGTTGCCATAACTTCGGCATGGAGAAGAAGCAGTATCTCGGCGACGGTGTTGTCGTAGGTTCTGGTACTATCGACGGCCGTTTGGTATATGTATTCGCACAGGACTTCACCGTAAACGGCGGTTCTCTCTCAAAGACAATGTCGGAGAAGATATGCAAGGTGATGGATATGGCGATGACGATGGGCGCTCCATGTATCGGCATCAACGACTCTGGTGGTGCTCGTATTCAGGAGGCTATCGACGCCCTTGCCGGATATGGTGAGATCTTCGAGCGTAACATCCTCGCTTCAGGTGTAGTTCCACAGATTTCAATGATCTACGGTCCTTGTGCCGGTGGTGCAGTATATTCTCCTGCCCTCACCGACTTCACCTTGATGATGGAGGGAACATCATATATGTTCCTTACAGGTCCTGCCGTTGTGAAGACCGTAACAGGCGAGAATGTCGATGCAGAGCACCTCGGAGGCGCAAGCGTACATGCAAGCAAGTCGGGTGTTACGCACTTCACAGCAAAGACCGAGGAAGAGGGTATTGAGATGATTAAGACCCTCATATCATATATTCCATCAAACAATATGGAAGAGGCACCTCGCAAGGAGTGTAACGACCCATTGAACCGTATGGACGATTCTCTTAACGAGATTATCCCAGAGGACCCAAATCAGGCATACGATATGTATAAAGTAATCGCAGCTATTACCGATAACGGCGAGTTCTTTGAGGTTCAGCCTAAGTTCGCAAAGAACATCATCATCGGTTTCGCCCGTTTCAACGGACAGTCTGTCGGTATCGTTGCAAATCAGCCTTCTGCATATGCAGGTGTACTTGACGTGAATGCATCACGTAAGGGCGCTCGTTTCGTTCGTTTCTGCGACGCTTTCAATATCCCTATTGTTAGTCTCGTTGACGTACCGGGCTTCCTACCAGGTACAGGTCAGGAGTATAATGCCGTTATCCTTCATGGTGCCAAGTTGCTTTACGCATACGGCGAGGCTACCGTTCCAAAGGTTACAGTCACCTTGCGTAAGTCATACGGAGGTTCACACATCGTTATGGGCTGTAAGCAGCTCCGTGCAGATATCAACCTCGCATGGCCAAGTGCAGAGATTGCCGTTATGGGTGCTGCTGGTGCTGTTGCCGTACTTCAGGCTAAGGAGGCAAAGAAGATTAAGGAAGAAGGCGGTGATGTAAAGGCATTCCTCGCAGAGAAAGAGGCTGAGTATCAGGAACTCTTTGCAAATCCTTATCAGGCAGCACAGTTCGGCTACATCGACGATGTGATCGAGCCACGTAACACACGTTTCCGCATCTGTCGTGCATTGGCACAGTTGGCAACAAAGCGTCAGTCATTGCCAGCCAAGAAACACGGATGTATTCCGATGTAAGAGTTCTCCTTTTAAGGAGTAATAAGGAGTACAAGGAGTGCAAGGAGTACAAGACGAATGCCTTATCCGGAATATGGCTTGGTGGAGTAAGGAATAAGGTATGACAGTAACAAACCCTCATCCATCATCACTTGAACCATCAACGATAAATACTATCGTCTTGTACTACTTAAGCGACTTTAGGAGCGTCACTCCTTGTACTTCTTGTACTCCTAAAAAAGAGTAAAGAATAAAGTAAAAAGAACAAAATGAATAACGAAGTTTATGCTGCCATCGCTATGGCATTGCATGATGACCTCGGATATAACCTGCACGATAGTGAGTCTGGCAGACTCACTATCGTGGCAAGGGATTCCGAATGGTCTTCTAAGGCAGCAAAGATGACAGCAAAAGTATAGAAATGAGACAGTATAAATATCAGATCAACGGCAAGAAATATGAGGTGTCGGTTGAGACTCCTGCCGCTGACGGAACAATCGCAGTAACAGTAAACGGCGAGACATATTCTGTTGTGCGCGAACCAGAGCCAGTAGTGGAGAAGAAAAAGGTGGTAGTGAAACCTGTTGCAGCAAAGCCTGTAGAGGGCGCAGACGAGATGCAGGACGCACTACGCTCCCCACTTCCTGGAACAGTAATAGAGATTCCTGTTAAGACAGGCATGCAGGTAAAGGAAGGCGACACTCTCGTTGTGCTTGAGGCAATGAAGATGAACAACAATCTTACGGCAGAAAGAGATGGCATAGTCAAGTCAATTCTCGTGGGTGAAGGCGAGGCTGTAAAAGAAAATACACCTCTCGTGACATTCGAGTAAGCCGACAATTGCCTATAACAAAATAACAATATACCGGTATAATGTAGTCAAAGGATTACATTATATCGGTATTTTTTTCTTAAATTTGAGTTAATTATATGTAAAGAGGGGGATAATTTGCCGATTTCTCAACTTTTTTTGTTAACTTTGCACCACAAATTCAACAGCAATAATGAAAAAAGTTCTCTTTATCAATCACGAAATTTCGCCTTTCGTACCAGACTCAGAGTTGGCGGTTATGGGACGCCGTTTACCACAGTCAGTTCAGGATAGCGGATGCGAGATCCGTACATTCATGCCAAAATGGGGGCATATAAACGAGCGTCGTGGTCAGTTGCACGAGGTACAGCGCCTGTCTGGTATGAATATCATCATCAATGACACCGACCACCCACTTATCATCAAGGTGGCAAGCATCCCCCAGACAAAGATTCAGGTATATTTCATTGATAACGAGGAATACTTCATTAAGGGCAAGAGCGATGACGACGTTCCAACAACAAGTTGTGGTGAACGCGCTATTTTCTTCGCTCGTGGCGTGATTGAGACAATGAAGAAGCTTCGCTGGTCTCCTGACATTATTCATTGTCAGGGTTGGATGAGTGCCTTTGTGCCTCTCTATATCAAGCAGGCTTATCAGGACGAGCCTTCTGTATGCAACGCGAAGATTGTCTCTTCCCTCTTCAACAGCACAGGAGACATAGTGCTTGAGGAAGACCTTAAGCAGCGCATCGCATTCAAGGGCGTTACCGTTGACAGCCTTTCTGACTATAACGACAATTTCGGTATGACTGACCTTGCACGTCTTGCAATCAGAAATTCTGACGGTGTCATCGCAGGTTCACCAGATCTCAAGGAAAGCATCATGAAGGAGATTGAGGCCTCCGATACAAAGTTCCTTGCATATCCAGGTGAAGACTTCAAGGATGCATACCTCGACTTCTACGACACTTTGTAATTTCAGGGTAAAATTATAATTGAAATAATCGTGAAAAAGAATCTTATATTCCCACTCATAGCATTAGCAAGTCTTTTTGTATCATGCGATGACAATACAGACGAGTTGGGATACTCTCTCACCAATCCTACGGACAGAATGGCTATCGCCTATGGAACGTTCAACGTAAATAGCGAAACCGTCAAGCTCGACAACATAATCTCACGTTCTTCTACTGGCTACCTCGGAAAGATCAAGGATCCGGAAACAGGTTCATATATCACCTGTAACTTCATGGGGCAGCTGCATATAATGGAAGACTACGAGTTTCCAAAGAAGGACAGTCTTGTACTTACCAATGGTGAGATTATAGCAGACTCATGTGAACTACAGGTTTATTATTCTACCTACACAGGAGACTCAACAGTCTCAATGAAGTGTAAGTTCCACGAATTTGCAAAGCCACTTAGCGAATCAGAGACATACGACGTAGATTTCAAACCTACCATCGAAAACGGATTCCTACGCAAGGATGGTTTGACAAAATCAACAACATATTCTCTAATAGACTATAGCTTGTCAGACTCTATACGCTGGAAAGGCATTCGTCATTTCAACATAAATCTGAACGACGAATACACAGACGTTGATGGCAAGAAATACAACAACTACGGCACATACATCATGCAAAAGTATTATGAGCCAGGTGGAAGCGTAAACTTCAAGAACTCATACAACTTCATACATAATGTATGCCCTGGTTTCTATCTTGAGAATACTGGCGGTATTGGTTGTATGGCAAACATCTCATATACACAACTTATCGTATATATGAGATACCTTGATTCAAATGGAGACTCAATCAATGGTATATTGGTATTCGGCGGTACGGAGGAGGTACTCCAAAAGACAAACATCACTCAGGATCAAGAAATCATCGACAAGATGAAGGACGAGGGTGACCACACCTACCTCAAGACTCCTGCGGGACTCTACACAGAGCTTACTCTTCCTGTGGATTCTGTCTTCAAAGGACATGACAGCGATACTTTGAATACTGCAAACATGTTTATCCCTCGCGAGAACAACACTCAGGCAACACGCAACTATACTATCCCTATTCCACAGAAAGTTATGATTCTGCCTGCCGACAGCGTTGAGAATTTCTTCGCAAACGAGAAAGTTGCCGACAACCGCAGTTCATACATAACAACATACGCATCTGCCACAAACGGCTATACATTCAGCAACATCAGCGGTATGATGCGCATAATGAAGGATGCCAAGACAAAATATCTCGCAGAACATAAGGGAACGACAGATGCGCAATATGAAGAGCTCTTCCCTAAATGGAACAAGGCAATCATAATCCCTGTGACCATAAGTTCTATAACAGACAGCTATAATCAAACGACAATAACACGTGTTACTCACGATATGAGTATCTCAAGCACGAAACTCGTTGGCGGCAAGGATAATCCTAAGGCGATAAAGATAAATTGCATATATAGCAAGTTCCAAAAGTAGATTGTCATGGCAGATAATTTCCTTGAAAACCATAGAGCCGAGTATGAGCAACGTAAAGCTAAATGGCTTGCAAAACAAAAGAAACATACTCCAGCCTCTGTTTTAGAGGCGAGGAAGAAAGAAAAGGAAAAAGAAAACCAGTAAGCGTTTGCTTACTGGTTTTCTTTTTTACATTCCAAAGGAACGAAAGAAATCAAATATATTTCGAGGTATAGCCTTTCTTCTGGGCTGCAACTTCCTCTGGAGTACCGGTTGCCACCACCATACCACCGTTACGACCGCCTTCAGGTCCCATATCAATGATATAATCAGCAAGACGAATGACATCAAGGTTGTGCTCAATGATGATGACGGTATTGCCCTTGTCAACAAGTTTACGGATGATGCCCATAAGGATTCGTATATCCTCGAAATGAAGTCCCGTGGTAGGCTCATCAAGTATATATAAAGTCTTGCCTGTGTCACGTTTAGAAAGTTCTGTGGCAAGTTTTACACGTTGGCTTTCACCACCAGACAGAGTTGTTGACGGCTGGCCGAGTTTGATATATCCAAGTCCTACATCCTGAAGAGTCTTTATCTTATGAAGAATATTAGGCACACTCTCAAAGAACTCAACAGCCTGATTGATGGTCATATCAAGGACATCAGCTATACTCTTTCCCTTATATCGCACTTCAAGGGTCTCACGGTTATATCGCTTTCCCTGACAGACCTCACAAGGCACCATGACATCAGGAAGGAAATTCATCTCTACCGTCTTATAGCCGTTTCCTGAACACTCCTCACATCGTCCTCCCTTTACATTGAAGGAGAAACGCCCAGGCTTGTATCCACGAATCTTAGCCTCAGGAAGAGCCACGAAAAGAGAGCGAATATCAGAAAACACACCTGTATAGGTAGCAGGATTTGAGCGCGGAGTACGTCCGAGCGGAGTCTGGTCAACATCAACAACCTTGTCGATAAGGTCTATGCCTTCGATAGAGTCATACGGCATAGGCTTCTTCAGAGAACGGTAGAAATGCTGTGAGAGGATTGGATGCAGCGTCTCGTTAATAAGCGTACTCTTTCCTGAGCCCGAAACACCAGTAACGACTATGAGTTTTCCGAGAGGGAAGGAAACGTCCACGTTCTTGAGGTTATTGCCACGAGCGCCGTGGAGAAAGAGACGGCCCCCCTCCTTCTCCCCCGAGGGGGAGGGATTTTTAGATACATTACCATCTAAATGCTCCCCACTCGGGGGGATGGAGGGGGCTACCTTTAGCGTTCCATTAAGATAATCTGCGGTAATGGTATGCTGCTTTAGCATTTCCTTTGGAGTACCCTGGAATACTACTTCCCCACCCTTTCTGCCAGCCTTAGGACCAATATCAACGATATAGTCAGCAGCCATCATCATGTCCTGATCATGCTCGACAACAATAACCGTATTACCGATATCGCGCAATTGTTTCAAGGAATGTATGAGACGGTCGTTATCACGCTGATGAAGTCCGATGGAAGGCTCATCAAGGATATAGAGCACATTCACCAACTGACTGCCTATCTGAGTGGCAAGACGAATACGCTGACTCTCACCACCAGAAAGGGATGTTGACTGTCGTGAAAGAGAAAGATAGTCAAGACCTACGTCAAGCATGAACTTCAGTCGGGTACGAATCTCTTTTATAATCTCAGAGGCAATCCTGTTCTGACGCTCGTCCATGTGCTTCGGAGCCTCATCCAACCAATCATATAGTTGGTCTATATCCATATCAGCAAGCTCGCATATGTTCTTATCCCATATACGATATGAAAGAGCCTCCTTGTTTAGGCGACGCCCTTCACATTCAGGACACTTCACCATAGCCATGAACTGGTCAGCCCATTTCTGTGCAGAAGCAGAATCATCATTCTCAATTACCTGACGAAGATATTTAACCACGCCCTCGTATTCTGTAAAGTAATCTGAACTTGTCTTGGCTATCTCCTTAGGTATCCTAACACGCTCCAGACTACCATAGAGAACCTCACGAAGAGCATCCTCTGGAATATCAGCAATAGGAGTCTTGGACTTACAGTCATATTTGGCAAGAAGAGCATCAATCTGCCAGAAAATCATCTGGTTCTTATATTTGCCGAGAGGCGCTATACCACCCTCGTAAATCGAAAGAGATGTGTCAGGAATTACCTTCTTCATATCAATCTCATTTATAAGGCCAAGACCTTTACAATGAGGACATGCCCCCTCAGGAGAATTGAAAGAGAAGATATTTGGAGCTGGATCCTTGTATGCTATGCCACTTGTAGGACACATGAGTCTGCGAGAGAAATACTTCACCTCGTCTGCATCCTTGTCGTATATCATTATAAGGCCTTCACCCTGTCGCATGGCAATACGGATAGTATTACGAAGACGTTCCTCATCACTATCCTTCACGACAAGCTTATCTATCACAACCTCAATATTATGGTTCTTATAACGATCCACCTTCATGCCACTCTCCAGTTCGAGAATTTCATCATCCACACGAACTTGAAGATAGCCTTTGCGACGCATCTGCTCAAAGAGCTCACGATAATGTCCCTTACGATTACGTACAAGAGGGGCAAGAATAATGATACGCTTACCAGCATAGTCGTGGAGAATCATCTCTGTTACCTGTTCCTCCGTGTATTTCACCATCTTCTCCCCCGACACATAACTATATGCTGTGCCAGCACGCGCAAATAGCAGACGGAGATAGTCATATACCTCAGTCGTTGTGCCAACGGTAGAACGAGGATTGCGATTGGTTGTCTTCTGTTCAATGCTGATAACCGGTGAAAGTCCCGTAATATTATCCACATCAGGACGTTCCATCCCTCCAAGGAAATTACGGGCATAGGCAGAGAACGTTTCGATGTAACGTCTTTGTCCTTCAGCAAATATGGTATCAAAGGCAAGCGAAGACTTACCCGAGCCAGAAAGCCCGGTGATAACGCTCAACGAATAACGCGGAATCTTAACATCAATATTCTTCAGATTGTGCACTCTGGCACCATAGATTTCTATCATCGATTTGTTGTTTCTGTATATCCCCTGAGAAGATTTACATCCTTCTTAATGTTATACTTCACTCCATCAGCACCTTTTGCCTGAACATGGACATAATATACCCCTTCTTTTACATCCTTCCCATTGAATTTACCGTTCCATTCTCCCGCAGGATCAGTCCATTCGTAAAGCTTCTGCCCCCAGCGATTATATATAGTAGCCTTGAATTCAACAATAGACTGATACCCTTCTTTCGCCTTATAAGTATCATTACGATTATCACCATTAGGAGAGAAAGCATTCGGGAATTCAAGTTTACTGGATTTTATGGTAATACTGATTGGATCAGAAAGTTTTTCCTCACCATTCGGAAAAGAAGCAAAGAGACAAACAAGATGAGTTCCGGCTTCCGTAAACGTGAAGTCGGTATTTTCCTCATGACGCAAAAGGTAATGCTGACCTTCTACGATTTCATTCTTATAAAAACGCCATTCAAAATAGCCATCGTGATCATCACTACCAGACAAGAAACGCACTTTTAGAGGGGCAGAACCTTCATAACTCGTGGTCTGGACATCACCTGTCTCAGTGGCAATCTCTGCACATGGAGATATATTCTGCGCCATCATCTGTGGGATAACAGTATATAGCAGCAAAGATAAAATCAAAAAAAACTTTTTCATATATGAAATAACGCAAAATTTACCGAAATATGTTGATTTATACCGAAAAAATTCGTATTTTTGCATCGCAAATAGAAATTCATCACTAAAATGAGCAAAAAAAACTACATAGTCTTAATTTTAGCTGCTTTGTTTGCCTTCTGTCTGGATGCTGACGCACAACAGCAGATACAGACAGTACACAAGGTGAAGAAACGCGAAACAATCTACGGCATAGCCCGCGACTATAACATCACCATAGAGGAACTCATTGGTGCTAATCCTGAGATGCTGCAGCCTGGCTACGCGCTCAAGAAAGGCTCTACCATAAACATACCATTCCCACAACAGCAGCAACAGCAACTTGCGGAAACGACTCCTGCCATTCCCATAAAGCACAGTATCGACATCGGTGTTATGCTTCCACTTCACAACGTAGATGGCGATGGACGCAGAATGATAGAGTACTACCGTGGTTTGCTTATGGCCGTAGAAAAGCTTAAGGCTGATGGTATCAGTATTAACGTAAGAGCATGGAACGTGTCACAGACCGACGACATCAACTCCACCCTACTTCAGCAGGGAGCAGACCAATCTGACATCATCTTCGGTCCTCTGTACTCAAAACAGGTAAAAGCTCTCGGTGATTTCTGCAAGAAGAACAAGATACGCATGGTTATCCCGTTCTCTATCAATGGCGACGAGGTAAACCGTAACGAGTTCATATATCAGGTATATCAACCTGCAGAGACTTTTAACCAAAAGAGTGTCAATTCATTCATCGACCGTTTCAGCAACTGTCACCCTATCATCATAGACTGCAACGACTCCACTTCAAACAAGGGCACATTCACCTACGCCCTTCGCAAAAAATTGGAAGAGAAAGGCATACAGTACAGCATTACCAATCTGCGCTCTAACATGGAAATGTTCGAGAAGGCTTTCTCTACCACAAAGAGAAACGTCGTGATACTCAACACAGGCAGATCTCCTGAACTCACCCAGACGATGCACAAGCTCGATGCCCTTCTTGCACATTCTCCGGGATATATGATTTCCATGTTCGGATATACAGAATGGCAGATGTACGAGAAATACAATCAGAATCAGACATTCTTCCACAAATACGATGTATATATCCCCTCTTCTTATTTCTACAATGAGCAGTCGGGCTACATACAGAGTTTCCAACAAGCATACAAAACAAAGTTTGGCGCAGATATGATGAATGCACTCCCTCATTTCGCCCTCACAGGTTATGACCAAGGTGTATTTTTCATCGGTGGTGTATATAAGTTCAAGGGACAGTTCTACGGTGCAAGAAACCAGATATACAACACGTCACTCCAGACTCCATACCACTTCAGTAAGACGCCAAACGGAGGATTCCGCAACGAGGCATATCTTCTGGTTCACTATCAGAAAAACGGCGGAATTGAAACCATCAGCTATTAAACAGAAGTTATGAAAGCATAACTTCGTAGGTTATAAGGTTAAAGGTTATAGGTCAGCATCGCTATGGGCATTGTTCGCTAAGGCTCATCAAGCTAAAGCAAGTCCGACCTGAAAACCTAAAAACCTATTAACCCGAAAACCTTTAAAAATAATTATGAAAAAAAAATACGCACTCATTCTCTTATGCCTTGCCCCAATATGGGCATTGGCACAAGTTGGTGAGCACAGAAATCAGTTTGCCGTAGGTTTTCATGGTGGATATTCGCTCAGTCAAGTTGATTTCATCCCCAAAGTAAATCAGACAAACCACAAGGGATTTACTGGCGGATTAATGGCAAGATATACCTGCGAGAAATACTTCAAGACAATATGCTCTATCCAGTTGGAGTTCAACTACTCACAACTTGGTTGGGAAGAGGATATCACTGTTGATAAGGACAAGCGCGTTCCATGCAAGGATAATCCCGAGGAATATGAAAGATTCAAACAAGACATCAATTATCTCCAGATTCCCATACTCGCCCATCTTGCATGGGGAAAGGAAAAACAGGGGGTAAATTTCTTCTTCAACGCAGGTCCTGTACTCGGTTTCTATCTAAATAGAGAGATATACAAGAACTTTACACCTGAGACAGCAAACTTTCCAGCAAGAGGCTATCAAAATAAAGAGAACATAGAGAAACTAAAAAAACAACTCCAAGAAAAGGAGAAGGCACCGACGAACAAATTCGACTATGGAATCGCAGCAGGATTAGGACTGGAACTACATATTAAACCCATAGGAAGATTCCAGATAGAAGGGCGCTATTACTACGGTCTCGGCAATCTCTATGGAGACAGCAAACTCGATTGTTTCAGTCGTTCTGCCCATCAAACCATCATATTGCGTGGAGCATACCTAATTGACATATAAAGTAACGTTTTTGAGTGTTATTACTTGATATATATCAATCGGGAAAAATTTTTCTCTATTTTTCGACCTGAAAATTTTTCTATCTCAGAAATAATAACTACCTTTGCACCGCAATTCAGAAAAGAAGCACAAAAACAAGCACCCTTAGCTCAGTTGGTAGAGCACCTGACTCTTAATCAGGGTGTCCAGAGTTCGAGCCTCTGAGGGTGTACTTCTTTCGGGATTTGCAGCATAAATGTTGCACCCTTAGCTCAGTTGGTAGAGCACCTGACTCTTAATCAGGGTGTCCAGAGTTCGAGCCTCTGAGGGTGTACTTCAAGAAGTCCTAATCAATTTCTGATTAGGATTTTTTGTTTTCTCATGAAAAATAACTAACTTTGCATTTTAAAGTAAAGAGGAACTGCGTAGCTGATGAGCTTGCGAATAAAGTATAAAGAATAAAGTGTAAAGTTATATATGAACAACTTCGTCTTTCAAAGTCCGACAGAGTTTGTTTTCGGACGTGGTACAGAGAATCAATGTGGCGACCTATGCAAGGCATACGGAGCTACAAAGGTCATGATAGTTATAGGTGGCGGTAGCGCCCGTAAGAGCGGATTGCTGGCACGTGTGGAAGACTCCCTAAGCAAGGCGGGTATTCCTTACTGTCTGCTTGAAGGCATCAAGCCGAATCCAGAGGACACAAAAGTATATGAAGGCATAGAACTCGCACGTAAGGAGAATGTCGATTTTCTTCTTCCTGTCGGTGGCGGTAGCGTCATCGATACGGCAAAAGCCATAAGTGCAGGTTTCAACTACAACGGTGATTTCTGGGATTTCTATTGCGGAAAGAAGAACGTGGAGGACTATCCCAATGTTCTTCCTGTTGGTGTCGTTCTCACTATTCCGGCAGCAGGAAGCGAGGCTTCAGGCAATACGGTAATAACCAAGACCGAAGGAATGTTCAAACTGTCAATCCGCACAAAGGCAATTCTGCGCCCTAAGTTCGCCATAATGAATCCCGAACTCACCATGACTTTGCCTCCTTACCAGACAGCAGCAGGCATCGTGGATATGATGGTTCACACTATGGAGCGTTACTTCTCCCCTACTCCCGGATGCGAGGCAACAGACCGTCTCTGCGAGGCCGTACTTATCAGTTGCATCAACGAAGGTCCGAAGGTAATTGCCAATCCAAACGACTATGAGGCACGAGCAAATATCATGTGGCTCGGCACTATGGCTCACAACGGAATCTGTGGAGTTGGACGTGTAGAGGACTGGGCAAGTCATCACATGGAGCATGAGATTAGCGCGATATATGGCGTTACACATGGTGCAGGTCTCAGCGTCATGGTTCCTGCATGGATGACATTTGTGATGAGAAAGGACGCAACAAAGATAGCACAGTTCGCCCGTCGTGTATTCGGTGTTGAGGGCAATGATGATGTTTCTGTTGCAACAGAAGGCATCAATCGTCTTAAAGCATTTTGGAAATCACTCGGTATGCCTGTAACGATGAAGGAACTCGGCATAGATAATCCCGACATCGACGCTCTTGTTGCCAAACTCCGCATAAACAAAGGTGATAAGATTGGCGGATACATCAGTCTTTCAATGGACGACTGCAAGGAAATCTATATGATCAGCAAATAAATGTACTTGCAAAGAAAAAGCGATACCGCTTATGGTGACTTATAAAGAGCCTTTCCATAAGCGGTATTTTTTTTGCATTCTACACAAATCAGTTACTACCTGTTGCCTGTTTCATACCCTCAAAGAATTTCTGTTGCAATTGTTGAGCAAGCTGGTTGTCAGGGTTGATTTTCAAGGCTTTCTCGTAGTTCTGCATTACATCCATATAGTAACGCTGACCATTCTGAACTGGATTTTGTACGATACGTACCATATAGAGAAATCCACGAAGAGTACATACATCGGACAGGTCTGCACCATTCATCTGCTCCATCTTGTCAATGGTCTGCTCAGTTTCTTTCAGCAGATTCTCGGTCTGCTCTGCTTGAGGATTCGCTACAGAGAAACTTAGACTTTGTAAAGCCATCTGATACTTTGGCTGTATGCTGTCAGGAAACATAGCGTCAACACGCTTCAGTTCTGCGATGCAGTTAAGTGTAGCTGCTGGCGTTTGCTGCTGAAGCTTGCTTAGCGACTGGCCAATAAGAGCCTGCATCTGTGATGGCTCCTGAGCCTTAATACTAACACCTGCCATCATGCAAAGAGCGATGGCGATAACACAATTCTTAAAAGTTTGAAATGTCATAAGCTTTATTATTTTTAAGTGAAACAAATATGCCGATATAGAAGAAACGGTCTCGATTTGCCTTTACCGATGTGCCATCTGGATTGTAACGGAACACATTGGTACGGCCAAGGATGTTGTTCAGCGATGCATAGACGATAACCTTCGGACTTACAAGCCACGTGAGATTGGCATCTACACTATTATAATGTGGTGTGGTACCGACAGGATATTTCCTTCCGCTGGCATACGACTCAGACAATCCGATCATTGTCTTGCCGATATTGTATTTCAAAGTCATGCGGATATTATGACGCGATGTATAGTCGGGAGTGCGCAAAGCAGTATAGTCGAGATAGAGACGTTCAGAGTCGTTGAAGGAATAAGATAGCGTGCTTGTAAGATTCTTCACGAGCGAGTGGTTCTCTATGAACACATCCATGCCTTTGCTTGTACCATAGCCATCAGCTGTGTATATACCATTCGCAATCAGGGGAAGGTTATGATATTTCTTGTAATATGGCTCTATACGCAACAGAGTATTCTTGATTTCATACTGCATACTAAGTATGGCATGATTGGCTGTACTCTGAGCCAAACGCTTTCCACTCATCACGATATAGTCATCATCTGCTGTCTGACTGTATTTTCCCAACATAGCCGATAATTGGAAGTGCTTGTCGGGCACATAACTTAGCGTGGCGCGTGGCATAAGCAACCAACTACCATCATAGCTCACGTTCTCCACCCTCGCAGAGAGGTTAAGAAACAGTTTCGGCACAATACGCAACTGGGCATCGGTATGTGCAGCAAGCAGGTTGTAGTCAAGGTTGTAATGACTGATATCATATCTTTTCGTGCTGTGCCGGAGATAGTCCTCAACACCTGCTGACATCTTCAGAACAGAGGAATAGACCTTACGAGCTTCTGCTTTCAGATGTATTTCGTTACGGAAGTTATGATAATGATCGCCCTGTATCTGCGCATCGTCAATATCATTTATAACCGATGAATTGGCAATGCCCGTAAAAAGGCTGTAGCCTCGTCCGATGTTGGTTCTATGCGTGGCATTAGCATAAATGTTATGCTCAAAGAGTGATAACATACGATTGTCTATATGTTGACCAAGAGAAGTGAAGTCATAACCAACGTATGATTTCAGTACGGAAGCCGATGAAAGTTCTGCCTTATACTGTGCCTCGCCCGACAGTTTCCTATATGGACGTGTCCAATCGAGACGGTCAGGAAATAAAGCATCGTAAAGTCCCATGCTTGTATAGTCAGCATTAAACGACAGACAACTTGACGTGAAAGCCTTAGTACCACCGATATTCCAATCTACAAGCGATGCACTCACTCCCAGTTTGTCACCTGTCGCCACATCGGTGGTTTCCATAGGCAACACAGAAGACAAAGCCTGTCCGTATTCACCACCATAACCGCCAAGCGAAAAATTGATGCCCTTGAACAGGAATGGCGAGAAACGTCCGCGTACAGTATTATTTTCTGTGTTCGTAGAATAAGGGACGAGCACATGCATACCGTTGACAAACGTCTGACATTCGTCGCTCTCGCCTCCACGCACATACAATTTGCCATTCTCTCCCACCTTCTGTGTACCTGGCAATGTTTGTAATGCTGCAACGATGTCGCCACAAGAATTACCCGACATCACCACGTCAAGGGCATCCATAGTCTTGAAGTTGTCGCTCTTGCCGAAGCTGTATGTACTTGCAGTCACAACCACCTCATTGATAGTCGTAGCCCGCTCATGCATACGGATAAGAAGGTTCTGTGTTTCGGTGGTAGTCAGCACCACATCATCAAAGCCGATAAATGTTGCCTTGATGTATAACTCGCCTGACTGATTGGTGACAAATTCAAATCTTCCGAGTGAATCCGTAAGGCATCCGTCTATCGTACCTATTATAAATACATTGGCACCTGCCATTGGTGCCCGTCCGTCGGTAACGACACCGGAAACAACTGTCTGACTCATCGCATGACAAGCGACAAGCAGCATGATAATGATATGTGTAAGTCGATGTTTCATGCTGCAAAGATACGACGGGATTCCGATACCGCCAAATATCCTTGACAGACAACAAGAAACGCTGACAGACAACTAATCTGCCAGACGAATTACTATAAAAAAGGACGAATTACTAAGTGATGATGAAAAAATAAATTGGGACGATTTCGTCTCAGATTTTTGAGATGTTTTGGATTCACGAAGAAGGAGTGATGCGGGCATCATGACTGATGAGAGGATTAAAAAACAGCCCAAAAGATGAGACGCTCCCAAATAAATACACATCACAAATCGTCCCAAGTTATTATTTTATCATCACTAAGCTATGAATGAACGAAGCTTAGGCACGTAAGTACGTGATACAGGTACAATTGTAGGGCATTTTCCCAACTTTAGTTGATAGCCATTTGAATTTCCCTGTGCCGAAGTGATATTGTTTAAGTTCACTACAAAAGAGCGGTGGCATTGGAAGACGTTCTCATATTCCTTCAAATCGTCAAGTACCGCCGTAAGCGTTGTATGCAGTTCTATGGTATTTATATTGTTTTCTTTCATATAGCAAACCTGCACATTGTTCTTCTGAGCCTCAACATACAAGAGGTCGTTGATGGGCAGTTGCAGGTCGTTACCTCTTACCGATACATCATGAATCGTCACCATAATGTCCGTCTGTATATCCGTGGTCTTGTCAAGTAAAGACTCCAGCTGACTACGCAGATAACGATGGTAGTTCATCCCTACGGAGAAAACGGTAATGACACTACCTATGATAAAGGTCCAGTAAAGGAACTGCAGACAGAATTCTGCCGATATTGGGCAATGGAATACAATCGAAAAAGTAATGATGTTGCAGATACAGACAAACAATATCATTACAAGCACCGACAATGCCTCATGCCATACGCGCCAAGGCGATACCCTTTTCTGTAAAGGCAGAAACGCAAGAAAAAACGAATAACTGCATCCGAATGTGACTGCTCCGAACATCAATGACACAATGAACTTGTTTCCCTCATATAAGCTGAATCCAAACGGTTGCAGCAGATAGAGAATCAAGAACACGATAGCAGCATACACTGCACAGTCTCTCAGGACGTTACCGCTCTGTGGAAACGGATATTTTCGAGTTAAGAAGAACTTACCCCGACCCTCACTTAAAGAGGAAGCTTTATACGGTATTTCCATTATTGTTTTTTACCCTTAACAGCCCTACTCGGTATTCCTCTACTCACGAGCATAGCCTGATCAGCCTCAATCATATCAAGAATACCATCATCTGATTTTGTTTTCTTAATTTGCTCCATCTGCTTGCGATAGAGCGCTATACGCTGTAGAACATACTGAGTATATTCATCCCCATAGCTGAGATGCTGGTTAGGAGTAAGACTCTTGGCGGTAATGTCTATTGCAGAAGATATATCATCAATGGCAAGAGAGTACTTTTCCATAGCCTCCTCCACCTGAGCACGTGTGGCATAGCTCGCAGCATCATCTTTATACAGTTCCACAAGATGATTTGCCTGATCGTATGCATCAGGCAGGCGTTTCTCTTCTATGTTATTCAGAATAAGCCCCATAAGTGCGTTCTTGTGGTCGGGTTCAAATCTCAGCACCTGCTCATAGTCGGCACGGGCAAATGAGTACCTACGCAACTTATGATTGACAAAGGCGCGGAAATACAATGCCCCAATATGAGTCGGATGCAGATCGAGTATATTGGAATACTCATCCAAAGCATATTGCCATTGCTCCAACGCAATATTACACTCCGCCTTACGCATACGTAACTCCAGCGACTTAGGGTTCAGCTCTATCTTCTTCGAAAGAACAGAGATTGAATCCTTCCATTGCTGCTGCGTCTGCGCATTAACAGAGAGACAAAAAACAAATGCTACGAAAAGAAATATTTTTTCCATAAAAAAATATCGAGAATTCGCCTTACGGCGATTTTTTATTCTTTGAAAGTAAATTACCAATAAAATTGAATCAGTAAATTATAAAGTGACATTAGTCACAAGAAATTTATTTTTTATCTACAGAATCCATTTACTTTCACCCAAAAGGAGCGTGAACTCCTCAATGACAATCATCAGAAAAGTATTAAATCAGCAAATCAACCCAACAAACATAGAAATTTACTGAATTAATTTACTGATTTAATTTTCTGTCAATTTCTTCGCAAGGGCTCAGGCGCTACGCAGAGTCCTTTCCAGAAAGAACCATATCACCGCAAGGTGAATTTCCTTTCCTGTCAAGGGGGGTTATGCTTTCTTGATGAAGTCAACAATCCAAGCGCCAACTTCCTTAGTGCCATACTTTGCACCGCCCTCAACCTGAATCTCAGGAGTACGAACGTTCTGGTCGAGAGAAGCATCAACAGCCTTACGGATGAGAGCACCCTCTTCCTTGAGGTCGAAATACTCATAGAGCATGGCAACAGAAAGAATCTGAGCAAGTGGGTTAGCGATGTTCAAACCCTTACCCTGTGGCCAAGAACCATGGATTGGCTCGAATACAGGAGTAGAAGAACCTGTTGAAGCTGATGGGAGAAGTCCCATAGAACCTGTGATGCAAGAGCCCTCGTCGGTAAGAATATCACCAAATGTGTTCTCTGTTACCATTACATCGAAGAACTTAGGCTCCTGAATCATACGCATAGCAGCGTTGTCAACATACATATAGTCTGTTGTAACGTCTGGATATTCCTTCTCAATCTCCTGAGCAACCTTACGCCACAGACGGCTTGAAGCCAATACGTTAGCCTTGTCAACCACTGTGAGGTGCTTTCTGCGCTGACGGGCATACTGATAACCTACGCGGAGGATGCGCTCAACCTCCGGACGAGTATAGTAGTTCGTATCGAGAGCGTCCTCTGTACCAATCTCAGCGTTCATTGCAGGCTCCTGCTTCTTACCGAAGTACATACCGCCAGTAAGCTCACGGATGCAGATGAAGTCAGCACCCTTTACAATCTCATCCTTGAGAGGTGACTTGTGAACGAGGCAGTCGAATGTGGTTACAGGACGGATGTTAGCGAACAGACCGAGCTTCTTACGCATAGCGAGAAGTCCCTGCTCAGGACGTACCTTTGCTGATGGGTTATTGTCGAACTTAGGATCACCTACTGAAGCGAAGAGAACGGCATCAGCCTCCTCACAGATCTTGAAAGTCTCCTCTGGGAATGGATCACCAACCTCGTCGATAGCGTGAGCACCACAGAGAGCCTCCTTATAACTTACCTCATGTCCGAACTTCTTTGCAACAGCGTCCATTACGGCAACGCCCTGCTCCATAATCTCTGGTCCGATACCATCACCAGCCAGAACTGCAATCTTCAAATTCATTTTTTTACTTTTTCTATTTTAGTTTTTTTACATTCTTGAACTACAATAGCAATATTTCATTTTGCGAGCACAAAATTACACATTTTTCAGCACATAACCAAATTATTTTGTTTTTTTTCACTCAGTCAAAGAAGTTACTTTTATCTGCCAGTATGTTAATTCAATAATTATTTCTGGAAACGCGATAGAATATGCGGATTTTTTTGTAACTTTGCATCCGCAATTATGGGGACGTCCCCAAAATAAAATAGGTCTAAGAAAACCCTATCTAAAAAACTTAGAATGTATTACATAGAAAAAACGCTTGAGATTTCAGCAGCACACTATCTGAATCTCAGTTATCGCAGCAAGTGTGAGAACCTACACGGTCACAACTGGAAGATTGTTGTATTCTGCAAGTCAGAAACCCTCGACGCAGACGGAATGGTCGTGGATTTCACCCATATCAAAAAGATTGTAAAAGGACAACTGGATCACAAATGTCTTAATGACGTACTCGACTGCAATCCTACGGCGGAGAATATTGCACGCTGGATTGCGGACAGAATTCCTTTCTGCTATCGCGTAAGTGTGCAGGAAAGCGAGGGAAACAAAGCCATATACGAGAAGTAAGGATATGAGAGTAAACGAGATATTCTACTCCATTCAAGGAGAGGGACACTACACGGGTACGCCAGCCGTATTCGTGCGCCTTGCCGGATGCAACCTCAACTGCTGGTTCTGCGACACAGAGTTTCACTCTTTTACCGAGATGAGCGAGGATGAGATTGTGGCTGAAGCAAGCCAATACCCTTCACGATATATGGTTATAACAGGTGGTGAACCAACCTTGCAGCTCACAGCATCGCTCACCTCCAAGCTCCATGCCATAGGCTTCTACATCATGCTTGAGACCAACGGTACACAGCCATTGCCCGAAGGCTGCATCGTGGATTGGATTACATGCTCTCCCAAATGCCCATCGCCTGCCACCCAACATCAAACCCCCATTACCCAACATCAATCACCCGTCACCCACTACCCTATCCGCATACAGCATATCGACGAACTCAAGGTGGTCTATGAGGGGACAGAGCAGGACATGAGCCAGTATGATGTCATCCAAGCCAAGGAATACCGTCTGCAACCCTGCTGTACGGGCGACCGCCAAAAAGATACTTTCATCACCAACCAGACTATCGACTACATCCTCACTCATCCGAAATGGCGTTTCTCGCTACAGACGCACAAGATTCTGGGGGTGAGGTAGGCTGAGGAAAAGAAAGGCCACAAAACTGATTTCCAAAGCAATGCCTACGTTGTTCCCACCCCATTCCTCTGCTATTTCTCTGCTATAATAGCAGAGGCATAACGGAGGATTATCGTTTTCGGGAGCAAAGGTACTACATTTTCCGCACATATCCAATAGTTGTCCCAGATATCAGGGCGGTTTGTCCCAGATGTCAACAACAAGCCTATAAAAGTTGCTATTGCAACAAGTCCGATAAAACGAAGTTAAGGTGGTAAGGTATTTAGGTTTAGCCTTAAACGCAAGCAAAAACCTTAACACCTTAACACCTTAACACCTTACCAATACAATATATACGCACTATCACGTTCTACAAACTTGGAATGAACACATTCCTCTCAAGGCAATTATTTCTATCTTCAATATCATCTTAATAATATATCAGGATATAAAAATATATAAGTATCGCGCATACGCATGTTATATTATATATTCGTCTCAACCTTAATTTAAATTCTTCACCTTACCCACGTTAAGGCGTTAAGGTGTTAAGGTGTTAAGGTTTTATTACAAACTAAATTCCTTGTACCTGTCTTTTTCTACAACATCTGGGACAAACCGCCCTGATATCTGGGACAACTATTGCAAGTGTCAAGAAAAAGCTGTACCTTTGCTCTACTTATCACTCAAAGCCGACTTGATGACATCGTTATTGGCACGCGATACTGGCAACTGCTTCTCAACACCGAACAACTGTAGCTGATACCCAGGATTACGAGCCGTCATAGATACCACGAAATTGATATTGACAAGAAAAGCCCTGTGACATTGTACGATATAGCAGAACTCTGAAAGTGTTTCCTTTATCTGCTTCAGCGTGATACGCAGCGTGATATGCCTTGTCTCATTCTCCGAGATATAGCATATATCAGCATAGTTCGCCATCGACTCCACATAGAGAATATTTGAAGGAACCACCTCCAGTCGGGCACCCTGTCCCTGACCTTCAATCACCACCGTCACCGGTTTCTCCTCAACTTCTTCATGTTTGTCATCTCTCTGGAAAAGTTCCTCCTGACGTTTCTCCAACAGAGAATTGATAGCCTTCACATCGTCAAGCTCACGGCGAAGCTGGTCGTTTCTGAACTCATAGAAAGCCCACAGGAACATGAACACGGTCACAATCGCCACATTCACGCACATGAGCCACACGTTATATAGTGTGAAATGCCCGTCTTCATAGAAGAACATATCCCATCGCCTTTGACAAAACCAACCATCGTACATAAGCAGCAAAAGCGCGAGAATTGGAGTATTAACAATATAGGCAACCGACTCGCGAACAAGGAAGTACTTTAGAGAACCGTTACGCTTTTCATAATCTCCAAGAGCAGCCTTTGTCAGCAGCAAGGAAAACAAGACGGCAAGGAAAGATATCAAGGAGCATATAAGAATATACCCCATACGACCTTCATTTAGCCTGCCTATACCGAAAGGTTGTACGAGTGCAAGAAAGACCAACACCCCGATACCACACTTGAAAGCACGCTTGAGTATATATATGTAATCGTTCATTTTGGAAAACTCTAATCACTAAACTCTAAACCCTAAACTTTTTTATGCAGCTGCAAAGGTACTTATTTTTTGCCAATCAAGCAAGATTTTCCTCTGCCATTCGTCACAAAAACGTGTATTTCGTCCCATTCACGAGCCATAAATCCCTAATCACGCTCCATCCGTCCCTAGCTATTGTAGTATTCAAAAAAAGCATATAATTTTGCAGGGGAGAATTAAAGAAGTAATAAGGAGTACAAGGAGTGCAAGACGAAAGTCTTACTCGTTCAAATAAGCGATATTTACTATTGTCTTGTACTCCTTAAGCGACTTTAGGAGCGCCACTCCTTGCACTCCTTGTACTTCTCAAATTATCAAATCAATTTATTATTTTCAAGAATATGAACACAACAGTCTTAGCAGTAACGATAGCGTTAATAGCAACTCATATCGTTTACACAGAGTACATAAATCCACAGGACTCATTCGCAGAGTCTCAACAGATCTATGAAGCACCAACAAACATATCAGACGAGAGTACAACCTTCGCCTATAAAATAGAAAAGAAAGACAAGATTTCTCTCAGCGAAACTACTTTCTCGGAATAAGCCTCCCTCAAAAGAAAAAGAGGTGGTGGGGTTGATATCTCATTTCCCTTATTAGTATATAAAAAATATACGACACAATATATATTTACTACATTTTTTCCATATATATAGCATTATCCCACCCCCACCACTATATTGTCTTTATATTATCGTTTCTTCGCAACTTAACGCAAGCACCTAAAAGATAATGACATTTGCTTGCATATCTCATGTATTTTTTGTATCTTTGTACTTGAAGAATCAAAGACCGTGTGCCAGCTCAGCTGACACGCACTCTTCGATAGGTGTTCGTTCATCCTTCGCTCTTCCTTCGTTCTGCCTTCGTTCTGCCTTCGCTTTTTCTTCGATTCCAGAGCGGAGAATAAGCATTGACACGGCAACGGCATAAAGGCTGTTCATAGGAAGACAAGCGAAATGACTATTGCATATATTGGAGATTTTTCATATCTTTGCACTCGGCAAATCAAAGATCGTGCGCCAGCCTTTGAGGACTGACACGCACTTTTGCCTTCGTGCGAGGTGCTGCGCACGTTGACACTCAACAATAAGAAAAAATATTATTATGACAAAAGAACAGATTTTTGAATTGATCAACGGGATGCAGAATCCTGTGATGTACTTGGCAACAAGCGAAAACGGACAACCTCATGTGCGTGCCGTCCTCCTTTATAGTGCCGATGAGAATGGTATCGTGTTCCATACTGGTAAGTTCAAGGAACTTCACAAGCAGCTTCAAGAGAATCCGAAGGCTGAGGCTTGTTTCGCTACTGGCAAGTATCAAGTGCGCGTTGAGGGTGAGTTCAAACTCGTGGATGACATCGAGTTCAAGAAAGAGATTATCAATCATCCTTCACGCAAGTTCCTTCAGGGATGGATAGCAGAGCAAGGCTTGGATGCCGTTCTCGACTTCATTCAGGTGTATAGAATGGAACATGGCAAGGCTCACACATGGAGCTTTGAGGATAACTTTAAGGCAAAGGAATACGTGGATTTATAAAAAAAGTATTCTCGAATTCACCAAGCTAAAGCAAGTTCCAAATTACCTATTATAATTTTTATAACAATGCAACCAAGATATGTAATGAATTATTGGCAATTTGGAACTTGCGAATACTTAGTAATTAAAGGGTGTGTAATCAGTTTACACAATGTATATAATAAACCTACAGATATTATTTCAACTTTAGTATAGCTCAAGTTTCTGGTTATAAGGTTTTAGGGTTTTAAGGTTCTCAGGTCGGACTTGCTTTAGCTTGGTGAGCTTGTGAACAACGCTCATGAGCGATGCTGACCTCTAACCTTATAACCTTTTTAAACGATGCTGACCTCATAACCTTCAAACCTTATAACCTATGAAGTTTCGCAAGCGAAAACTTCAATCAATAGAAACGAACAATCTCATCAAAAGGCCTATGCTGAGGCTGCTGTGGTTCTTCTGCCCTATATCCAAGTGAGATGACTGCCATGATGGTTTCCTCATTTGGTATGCTGAAAAGAGTACGCAGTTCATTGGCATCCCTCATTCCCATAATCAGCGTGTCAAATCCCATAGCACGGGCTTTCAACACGAGATAGGCATTACTCAGGCCATTGTCGTAAGCGCCCCACCCGTCACCAACTTCGTTGGTCTGTTCGCCCTGGAAGAATCCAGACTTTGAACGCTCAAACGTAGAAACAATTAGCACAGATGCACCGGCAACCTTCTCCTTATTCGGACCTATCAGCTCAGCAACGGCTTTAACCTGTTCCGGACTGATTGCCACATAATACTTGGTTGGCTGTTGGTTAGCCCATGAAGGAGCTTCCTGAACGGATGTGAGCAACTCTTTCACCTGTTCCTTTGTTATGGTTTTGCTTGCATCATAACTACGGACACTACGGCGAGTCTTGATTACCTCATCAAATGACGGAGTACTCTCGCTTGTCTTTGGCTCTGACTGAGAGCAAGAGAAAAACATCGTCACAAGTGAAGCTACGAAAAACATTCTAACGATTTTCTTCATACAATTCATTTTTTATTATTAGGTTTTAGGGTTGATAGGTTTTTAGGTTTTCAGGTCGGACTTGCTTTAGCTTGATGAGCCTTTGCGAAGAACTTGCGTAGCTTGGTGAGCCATAGCGAACAATGCTTGTTAGCAACGCTGACCATATAACCTTCAAACCTTATAACCGATGAAGTTAAGCTTGCGAAACTTCATTTATCAGCTATCGGAAATAGTCATCTATTCTGATTCTTAGCGTCCAAGCTTCCACCAGTCAAAGTCGAAAAGCTGTTCATCTCCTCCACGGAAGAGGATATAGACATCATGCTTGCCTGTTGGAGCTTTCTCTATCAGATGAGAAATTATGTTCTTGCTGCCGTCCACCTCAATACGGGCAAACGGTTTCCCGCTAATTGCATCTGCGTAAAACTCGATAACACCGGGATTCTTCACGTTCAACACCTCTGCCGTAACCGCCTTGGGAGCTTCAGAACCCAAATCCACATTACGAACCTTTGTCCAGTCGCCGTTATGGATTGATGTGACGTAATGCTTTGCACCCGCCATACGGTCAAGCTTAACACCCCAACTCTGTGACATGGTCTCTGCCTCAACCGTCTTGTAAGGATCAAGACTACCGACAGGCTTCACACCCTCTTTAGTGAATGGAATGAAAGGGATGGAACCGTCTGCATTAAACTTGAACTCCTCTATAGCCGTAGAGCGTTTAAATCCTCCACCATTAGGCAGAGCGCCATTGTGGTAGAACATATAGTCATGTCCCTTGAAATGGATGTTTCCGCCATGAATAGTGAAACTATTCTCTGCCTCGTCCATTATACGTCCCTTGAAAGTCCAAGGACCATGTACTGAAGGAGCGGTAGAATATGCCATATACTCTGGAACACCACCCGCAGGATATACAGCATAGTAAATGCCGTTTCGCTTTGTCACCCAAGGACCTTCCTCATACTGAGTCATTTCACGCTCCTTACCAATAGACCAGTCCATCTTTGACTGCAAGGCTCCAAAGCTCTTAGGATCTGTATATCCGGGAACTTCCTTATATCCGTTCTTAAACGAAATCATGTCGTCGTTGAGTTCTCCATACCAGAATCCCTTATTTCCCCAAAAGAGATACGGCTTACCATCATCGTCGATAAATACAGTAGGATCAATAAATCCAAAGCCTGTAGCAAGAGGTCCACCTATGGCATCACGCCAAGGCCCAGTAGGACTATCAGCTACAGCAACACATAAAGCATCTTTTCCGTCATCGGTGTTGCAACATAGATACCAGTACCATTTGCCCTTATGCTCAACAGCCTGAGCCGCCCATGCACGATCCCCTTGCTTTGCCCATTTGAACGTAGCGGTATTGACCTGAGCACCGAGATACTGCCAATTTACCATATCCTCGGTGGAGAACACAAGCCAGTCTTTCATTAGAAAGTATGTAGCATCGTCCTCGTCATGGTCAACAAATAGATATACCTTGTCACCATGAACGTATGGTGCTGGATCTGGAGTATATATAGCACTAATGGCAGGATTCTGCGCAAGGCAGCTTCCGGCTATTGCAAGTGCTGAGAGAGTTGCGGATAATTTCATTTTAAAAAATTTTATTGACCCTCCCCAACCCTCCCCAAGGGAGGGAGTCATTAGATAGTAATACTATATAGAAGCTCTCCCCTTGGAGGGAGTCGGAGGGGGTCGGTGGGTCTTTATTTATCAATACTTACCATCGTATATTTCCTGCTACCAAGACCTATCTTCTCGCCCCACTCCATAATGTGAGTGCCGTGCTTGCGTGCAATACGGTCAAGCAGAGGCTTGGTATTGTTATGCTCGTCGTTATGTATCTGGCTGACGATATCGAACGCTGCCTGATCGAGAGCCACAGGGTCAAGAGAGGCTATGATGCCATAATCAGCAATGAGAGGAGGCTGTGGATTTCCGTTGCAGTCGCAATCGATAGACATCTTATTCATCACGGAGATATAGAGAATCTTATTGCCGTTGTCGAAGAAGTTGTGAACTGCCTGTGCAGCAGCTGCCATTGACTCTATGAAACCGTCCTGATCACCAGTATGTCCCCAAAGACTACGTACATCATCCGTATAGCCTGCCGTATGGATATATGCCTTGCCAGAAGCAGAAGCCACACCGATAGAGGCATTCTTCAGTACACCACCAAGACCACCCATCTGATGTCCCTTGAAATGGGCGAGATTGACCATGAAGTCATAGTTCTTGAGGTGACTGCCCACGATGTCATATTTAAGGTGAGTCTCATCCTTCACAGGAATCTTCATCGAACCTTCCTCATCCATGATATCCACCTTGGCAATATCAAGAAAGCCATGCTCCTTGATTGTCTTCCAATGCTTTTCTGTGGTTGCGCGAGAACCCCCATAGGCAGTATTGCACTCAACGATAGTACCCTTTACCTCATCAACCAAAGGCTTGATAAAAGCCGGACGAAGATAGCCTGTCTTCTCAGATTCTCCCGTTGAAATCTTTACAGCCACACGTCCCTCAGCCTTACGACCGAGAGCCTTGTATATCTTGACCAATGACTCTGGAGATATGTCGCGAGTGACATATACAACAGACTGAGCGCTCGCGCTCAACATTGAAACCAGCACGAATAATGCTGAGAGGAAGGTCTTTTTCATAATTGTCAATAAGTTTAGAATGGTACACATACTCCCACCTTGAATGTTGCCCTTGGCATTGGCATACCTAAAACATATTCATACTTCTGAGCAAGAAGGTTCTCGCCATTCACCCAGGCTTCAAATTTGAAACCTGCCATATCAATCCAGCGACTTACTGTCGCATTAAGGAGGGTGAATGATTCCTTTGTCTCATTCTGTCCAACTGCAGTATAAAGACCACAAACCTGCATCAAGCCACACGAAATATTCAAGCCTGTTTTTATGCATTCATACCAGTTGAGTCCAATGTATCCTTTATATTGAGGTGCGGAAACCACGGGATTATCCATGTGTAGCCATGAATGATTGGTATCAAGCCACATATAAGGCATTACATACCATTTGGCATCACATTCAATACCATAATTTTTAATTTTGCCAGTATTGATGTTCTTTCTGTTTATTGTCTGGATTATGTTATCTGCATCTATGACGAAAAAGTTCACTCCGTACTGAACCCTGTTGTGGTTGAGCCTCTGCCTCCAAGACAATTCATAAGTCCACATACGCTCAGGCTCAAGTTCCTCGTTTGAAGGTGGATAGAGATACATTTCCTTCATCGTAGGATTACGGAAGCCCTTGCTTGCCATAAGCTTTATTTCATTGCATGTTTTTCTGTTATTTGTAGGACGAATCACAATACCACCCTGAGGGACCCATACTCCACCTGTCACACTATGATGATCGTATCTCGCACCTGCATCGACGGTAAGCCATGAAGCAATATCCTGACGAATATCAGCATATCCCGCAATCTCGGTATTGTTTACATCTGCAGACTGCTTAGGTCCATTTTCTTCCTCTTTACCTGTCTCACGGTTTGTGTACCAAGTATGACCATAAATGCCCTGATAGTCAAAGCCTATAGTTACTCTTCCACCTTCCCACAAATCAGCGTTCTGATACACAGAAACGCCCATCAAGGCATCCTTTGAACGGAACAGACGTTCCTGTGGAGAACCTCCTTCCTTATAGCCGTCGTTAATCTTATGTCTGCCGAAGTTATCATAGAAACTGATTCTACCACTAGTTTTATCGTAGTGATTCTCAACACCTACAGCCACAGCACCTCTTGTAATCCATTGGTCAGCCTCAAACATAGGGTCTGTTACCGTACCAGGATTGGAAGCATTGAAATGGGTGATATCAATATCGGCATAGGTATTCCATTTGTCAGAAAAGTCATAGTTCAACTTCGCATAACCACCATACTGTTCAAATCCCATGTTAGGTCGATGATTGTCAGAACACCCATATTGACCGGCAACATGGGCAAGGAAACGACCTTGCTGAATCTCACTTGAGGCATCCAATTGTAGCGTGCCATAACTTCCTACGCCTACATTTAGCATATTATTAACACGATCAAAATCCTCATAATGCCTTGTCTTGCGAGTCACAATATTCACAACGCCACCCATAGCATTTGAGCCATAGAGCATTGATGCCGGACCTCTCAACACCTCCACATGCTCAATCATCATTGTTTGGTAGCTATCAGCTATAGAATGGCCATAAACGCCATTATACTGTGGATGTCCATCGATAAGTACCATTATCTGACCTGCGCCTGAACTGATACCACGAAGCATCATACCACCAGCTGCGCCTCCACTCACGCCATATCCCATCATACCACGGGATGTTACCATCAATCCTGGCACTTGCTCTGTAAGTGTAGGGAGAATATTCTGTCTGCTGTATGCATATAACGCTGGCATAGCATGATACGGTTCAACTACAGTTACTGTTTGCGGAAGATGTCGCGAATCAGTTTGTGTTCGTGTTCCTGTAACAACAACCTCTCCAAGATGCTTCAAAGAGTCTGGTTCTGAAGCAAAAGAGACTGCAGGCAATAGGTTGAACCCTACTGCTAGGGTTAGAAATGTAACTTTTTTTATTTGTATCTTTAATTCCAATTTAGGAGTCCTTATTAGTTTTACTAATACATTGACGAAAAAAATAACGAATGGTTTAATGTTAAAAAATGAAAAACGTATGGAAATTACGATGATTCATGGCGTTTTGCTTTGTTTTCATCCTACAAAAACACGTTCTATCAATAACGCGATAAAACAAGTTCCGTGAAGTTCCTATTCTGAAGGAGAATAATAGCGGACTTATAACGAATTTGAATCGGATTTGGAGCGGAGGTAGAGCGAAACCATAGCGGAATCAAAGAAAATGCAACAAAACCATAAAAAAAGAAAAAGTCCTCGGCCGAAAACGAGGACTATCTCCGGTTCTCGCGCCTTCACAGGCTAAGAAACCTAGTAATAACTAAATGAATTGCGAGAATTTCAATCTTCACAGACTAAACAAACTCTATAATCGTTTAAATGATTTTTTCGGTATATATATTATAACATTTGCATTGAAAAACTAAAGTTTTTTACGAGTGCAAAGATAGTGATATTTATTGATATCGCCAAAAAATAACAGTCATTACTGCGTAATTTACAAATAAATTAACATTTTAGAATATGAAATTCGTTATTATACGGAATTTTTCAGTGAAAAAACGTAAAAAATCACCGTAATACAGGTTTACAGCCATATTTTTCACTCACACATACCCTCATGGGATATTCAGGTATTTGGTATAATAACACTATCGTATTTATCCATACTTTCATAAAAGTTATTTCATTGGAAGATTTGTACAAATCCCTATTAACCCTATTCATTTTCTTCGAATTACAATGATTTTTTATTCAAAAATACAATTTCTATCGAAATAGTTTGGAGGAGAAAGAAAAAAAATGTATATTTGCATCATAAATCTATTATGAACAGGCGATTGAAAATGACTTATTTCCAACAACAAACAAACGTGAGTATTAAACATCGACATTATGACACATAGCAAATACATGCAAATAGCTATAGATGAAGCCAGAGAAGGTATCAGAAACGGGCATGGAGGTCCGTTTGGAACTGCCATCGTAAAGGACGGAGTCTTAATAAGTTCCGGGCATAATAGGGTTCTTCAACATAACGACCCTACATGTCACGGAGAAGTGGATGCCATACGTAAGGCATGCCAGAAGCTCGGCACACACGACCTGAGCGGATGCGAGCTTTACACCACGGGAGAACCATGCCACATGTGTCTGTGTGCCTGTATGTGGGCAAACATCGATAAGATATACTACGGATGCACCATAGAAGACAACGGACTCATTGGATTCCGCGATGATAAGTTTGACAAGATTTTTGGAGGTCGTGACAAGCTTGAGGGCTTTATGACAGAGATTGACCGTGAAGCCTGTCTGCAACTATTCGAGGAATACAAAAATCTATATCATAAACTATATTAAATTCCGGTGGGAATTAAACATCCTCCACCTTAAAAAACGATACACAATGAAAAAACTCACAATACTATCCCTGATGCTATTGACATTCATGGTGATGGGATGTAATAACCAACCAAAGGACAAAACACTAACCGATGGAACTTTTCACTCTGTAGGGCTGAATCTTACAGGAACAATTAATGTGGATGTCACCATCGAGGATCAACGCATCACGGAAGTGCATGTCCTTGAAGAGCTTAAGTCGTATGCCAGTCAGATAAAACAGCTATGCGAAAGCATCATAGAGAACCAATCGCCAGAAGTTGACGGAGTTTCAGGTGCCACATATCTCTCTGACGGCATAAAAGACGCTGTACGTGATGCCTTGGCACAGTCAAGAGGCGAAAAACCAGTTCTTGACAACACTAATGTGATGAGCTTTACTCCTGGAACATACTCTGTGGAAACTGACGGATTCCTTAGCAAAATCAAAGCAGATGTTACTTTCAGCCAGAATGCCATTGACACCATAATTATCAAGGAATCGAATGAGACGCCACACGTTGGTCAAAATGCTATTCCACCTACCATACGCAATATGCTAAAAGCCAATGGAACAGGAGTAGATGGAGTGACAGGTGCAACATTTACCGTGACAGCCCTGAGAAAACTTGTAAACGAGGCTGCAGAGAAAGCGAAAGTAACCAATCGTAATAAATTCTATAACAACAAATTAACCATGACAGCGCAAAACAGAATAGAGGATACATGGGATGTAGTAATTGTCGGTGGCGGAGGTGCAGGTCTCTTCGCTGCGGCACAGGCAGCAGAAGATGGAAATACAGTCCTCGTAATTGAGAGAAATTCAGAACTTGGAGGTAATACTCTGATTGCCGGTGGTATGTATCAGGCTGTTGACCACCACCTCGTATGGGACATCAATCATCCAGAAGCCACTTCGGCTATCGGCTTTGACGGTAAAAGGGTTGACAAGGTTAAGGCTACCATAGGAAGTATAGACCAATTAAAAACAATTCTCTCATGGAATGAGAAACCTTTTGACGAGAACTACTACCTCACACATGAGTTCGTTGCAGGCGATATAATAGAATTATCAAAGCATGGCGTTCATCAGGAATTTCTTCCTATCCTCCGCAACCTGAAGAAAGAGATACGAGCATATCTTGCCTATGCAGAACCGAAAATAAAGAAAGGCATGAAGGAGAATGAGCTTTTGCTTTTCTCTACTACAAACCTTCATATCTTCCAGACATATTATGGAGGTCTTCGTCAGAGCAGCGACAAGAAGGAATGGATATACAGCGACTATAGTCTTGTAAACCAGTTTATTAACGAAGGAGAGAAGCTCAAACCATGGCTTATGAGTATGGGAGTGGAGTTTATGAACACACAGACTACCCTTCCTGGTGCCATCTGGTATCGTTGCAACAGAATGACTGGCTGCAACACAGATACCGCAGGGGATGGTAAGAAGACATTCTTTGCTAAGAATTGGGGAGCATACGTAATGGCACCTCTCACACACATGCTTCAAGCCAACAAACATAATAAGGTGATTAAATCAACCACAGCCAAGCACCTTATCATGGAGAATGGAAGGGTAACAGGAGTTAACGGCATAATGGATGACGGCACGACTGTGGTAGCTCATGCACGAAAAGGTGTGATTATTGCATCTGGAGGCTATGCAGCCAATATAAAGAAGGTAATAGAGACCAATAAATACTGGCCAGCGAAATATCTTTCATACAACATGGGTACCACAAACCGTTCTTCTCTTCTCGGTGAAGGACTGTCGATGGCAACAGAAATCGGTGCTGACGAGTGTGGTGAGGGATGGACACAACTTCTGCCTCTTGCTTTCTCTGCCGACGGACTAATAGCAAAGGGAAGCGTAGAGACTGCCGTTTTCATAAGCCCAAAGACAGGAAAACGCTTTGTTGACGAGTGTTCAGAACGTGATGTACTTTCGCTCGCTGCATTTGAAAACGGAATAACATACAAAGGCATAAAGGGTACATTCTTCTGTATAAGAGCAGATGTAAAGACCGATGAAGCCGGACTTGACATAATAACATCCGACATTCCAGGAAAGGAATGGACAAGGACAGGCAAAGAACTTGCAGCGCTTTTCAAAGAGTTGGGCATGAGTACCGATGCTAAGGTTGTGCTTGAGACTATCCGCGAATATGATATGGCAGGAATGGAGAACCGCCAGCCGAAGGATTTCAGAAAACAGCATCAAGTAGGTCTTATCGGTACAGCAAAACGCAAGGCTGACGGAAGCTACGACAAGAGCACATACGATATTCTGAATGCAAGACTTCGCATACGCCTCCTTGCCCCATCCCTACACCACACCATGGGCGGATTAAGAATAGACACCAGTCGTAGGGTACTCGACAAACACGGCAAACCAATCCCAGGCCTCTATGCTGCAGGTGAGGTTACAGGTGGATTCTTCGGTGGCAATCGTCTTGGAGGTAATGCTCTCACAGAGGTTATGGTATCAGGTAGAATAGCAGCAAAAGCCATCAGCGGAAAGCAATAAGGATTTGCATTCCTATAGCAGAGCTAACATTTCCACAAGAAGTCGACCTGACGATATTTTGCAGTCAGGCCGACTTTTTCTTCTCACTTTCATTTTACCGACCTCTCACTCGCTTGCAAGTCCCAAACGCCATTCGGGAACAGACAAATACGACATCAGCCTTTCTCTTTCCGACTTTTATTTGCTAAATATGTTAATTTGTCTTGAAAGTATATATGTTCTTAAGTAATTATCGCTATCTTTGCAATACTAATTGACAAAATCATATGAATATCCTAAAACTTTCAACTTCGCTGCTCATGGCAGCGATGATGCTTACGACCGCAAAAGCCGTAGCTGCTAAGACTGAAACAATTGAACGAAAAAAACTTCTCAACACGCAATGGCAGTTCGTTGAGAACGACAGTGATTTCACAAAAGCGAAACCAGTAATCCTACCTCACGACTGGAGCATACACCATCGTTTCGATGCAAATGTACCGGCTGGCGGTGGTGGTGGCTATCTGCCTACTGGTAAGGGCTGGTACAAGCGCACCCTCACTCTCGGAAAGGAATACGAGGGCAAGAAGATACGCCTATACTTCGAAGGCGTGTATATGAACTCACAGGTATATATTAATGGTAAGAAAGCCGGTGGATGGCCTTATGGCTATTCTTCTTTCTGGGTAGATGCCACACCTTACCTACAAACAGGAAACAACGAGATTATCGTGAGTGTGGATAACTCCAAGCAACCTAACTGCCGTTGGTATTCCGGCTCAGGTATCTACCGTAACGTATGGCTCGTTACTACCGACAAGACATATATCGACGACTGGAGCATAGCAGTAAGCACACCCGACACTCATCATGTCAACCTTACGGCTACCGTAATACTGCCCGACGGCTCCACACGTCCATACCAGCAGACCATCGAGGTGGAGAATCCTCGTCTCTGGTCTCCTGAAGATCCATATCTCTATCACACGGAACTGACAATACCAGAGGGTGACCGTATTACAGTAACATACGGCATACGTACCATCGAGTATAGTGCAGAGAAGGGACTCTTCCTTAATGGCAAGTCAATTAATCTCAATGGTGCTTGCGTACACCACGACAACGGCATCCTCGGTGCAGCAGCCTTCGATGACGCAGAATATCGTAAGGCACGACTTATGAAGGAGGCAGGCTTCAATGCCGTGCGCACATCACACAATCCTCCTTCTGAAGCATTCCTAAGAGCATGCGATGAACTCGGACTTCTCGTCATCGACGAAGCATTCGACGGATGGCGCGAGAAGAAGAACACCAACGACTACGACTACTCTACCCTCTTCGACCAGTGGTGGAAGAAAGACATCGACGCAATGGTTCTGCGCGACCGTCTTCACCCAAGTATCTTCTGCTGGAGCACCGGCAACGAGGTTATCGAGCGTAAGAAGATTGAGATTATAAAGACCGCTCATCAGCTTGCTTCACGCATCCATGAGATTGACCCACAGAATCGTCCCGTAACCTCTGCCCTCGCAGCATGGGATCGTGACTGGGACATCTATGACCCATTGGCAGCTGAGCACGATATCGTTGGCTATAACTATATGATTTTCAAGGCAGAGAGCGACCACGAGCGTGTACCAAGCCGCGTGATGATGCAGACAGAGAGCTATCCTCGTGATGCTTGGCGCAACTATCAGACAGTACAATCACACGATTATATCCTCGGTGACTTCGTATGGACAGGTCTTGATTACATCGGTGAGTCTGGTATTGGTCGCTATTACTATGAGGGCGACGTACCAGGCGAATCATGGGAACGCCCACTATACCCTTGGCACGCAGCATATTGCGGAGACGTTGACCTTACAGGTGAGCGCAAGCCTATCAGCTACTATCGCTCTATGCTCTGGAACGGCGGTCAGACTCATCTCGCTGTACGCGAACCTGACGGCTATATAGGTAAGGTGAAGACATCCATGTGGAGCACATGGCCAACACAGCATAGCTGGACATGGCCAAACTGGGAAGGAAAGCCTATCGAGGTTGAGGTTTATAGCCGTCAGCCAAAGGTAAGCCTTTACCTCAACGACCAGCTCATCGGCGAACAGGAGACAAAGGAGATGAAAGCCACCTTCAAACTGACATATCAGCCAGGCACACTTCGTGCAGAGGCAGGCAACGAGCGTTCAGAGATTCAGACAGCAGGAGCAGCCAAGACCATCCGTCTGAAAGCTGAGAACTACAAAAATCTGTCATTCATCACAGCTGAGATTATCGACGCACAGGGTCGTGTGGTTCCTGCATCTGATACAGAGTTAACCTTCGCCGCTACAGGTGTCACATTCCTTGCAGCAGGTAATGCAGATATCAAGGACGATGATCCATACTTCGATACCAAGCATCGCACATGGCATGGCCGTTGCCTCGCTGTTGTAAGCAAGAATGGCAAGAAAGGCACTCTCTCCGTATCAGCCAAGGGACTCCCAACCGCCAAGATTGCGATTAAATAACGTGAGTTTGACGAATTCTTAATTGCAAGCAGCAAGGTGTGTTTATATTGGATACGTGAAATAGCCCAATAAAAAATAAATGACGTGATATATTTTGTATCACGTCATTTATTATTTCAACTATTCTCTATCTGATTCTGCATCTTGAAGGTTGCCTTGATGGCAGCTTTAATATTAGAAGAGCTATCCCTTTACTAATACCACACGAGAGTTATATGCCTTCTGTACACTCCTTTGCATCTCAAGAAGGCGCTGACGTGATTCTGGAGTGTATGTACCACGATGCATATCCAAGACAAGGGAAACACGCAGATGTCCGTTTTCTAAAGCAACGTGTTGATGGAATGCCCCGAACTCCTCCTCTATATCTATATTCGCAGGAAGAGACTCAATAGAACATCCTTCAGGTATCTCTATCAAAATCTCATCCTCATTCCTATAGCCATGAGTTATCTTCATTGGCAAACGCTTAGAAGACAAAGTGTCTGCTATTACAACAGGTAAGAATCCCTTGTGTGAAGGATTGATAGGAACGAACAACCTACGTCCTGTAAGATTGGCATACTTGGCACAAACTCCATCAAGATGCGTCTTGAGTTGGGCAGTATCGAACGGTTTGCTAGAATCCTTCACGGAAATTGAGCCAAACGAAGTATTAGGCAACTTATACCACGATGATATTGTTGTTCTTTGTTCTTGCTCTTTTACTTTCAGAAGATGGAAATTCTCTGAATATCTATGATTGCTAAACACCTCATCAATCGAAACATCGGCTGAAGCGTCATGACGAATGGCAATCCGAACATCTGTATGTCGCAGGTTTAGGGAATCCGCATATTCAGGCAACTTCACAATGTGACATCCATCCGAAGACAACAACAATGCGTCATGTCCAGAAATGCTTTCATGAATATATCCAGGAGACAACTTGGAATTGGTACATTCTAACCATACAGTATCCTTACCCTGTTCGAGCATGACAGCCAAAACCATGTGATCCAACTGATTGACATTAGCAAAATCTGGAATCAGTTTGGGGTCTTCTGTTCCTATTGCAACAAGCCTACTGTCTATCCCAATACCTTTTAGCATGGTATGCATATAGTTACTCAATCCCTTACAATCGCCCAAACCCGTGATAGCCACAGACACAGCCGTCGCTGGCTGATAGCCTCCGATACCGAGTTGCAGACTAACATATCGGGTATTCTTACCCATATACTCATAGAGTTTCGCTATTTTCTCACGTTCAGTATGGCAATCAGCAATAACCTCACGAACTTTTTCCAGATGCGACTCTGGTAGTAATTGCCTATCCGCAGTCAAACCATAATTCCATTTGCCAAAAGAAGACCATGAATTCATGCTACCCTCAGTTCCATAGTATGAAAACTTTTCCGGAGCAAAAAGTACATAAGGAGCCTGTTCGTCAAGAGATGGGGCATAAGGCACACGAGACAATGGTGCAAGTCCTGTCAAAGTAAATCGAAGAACCTTATTCCGTCCGACTTGTTCCACCTCAGGAACAGCAGACATGTTCATCGGCTTATACCTTATATTTACCTCGTTTTCAGGCCATTCTATCTGATATACTGCCTTGGAGACATTCATACCATATTGTTTCTGTGGCAAAAAAAGAGGATAGCTCAGCACATTTGCATTTCTGATAACCTTCTCTGTTCTCGTGATGATGACAGGATACGACGGTGGAGTAACCTCCGCTATCAGTCGATAGAAATCTGTTGCCAGATCACGTGAATACTCAAACCTCTGCAATTCACTTTTCTTGACCTTACGAAGGACATTCCCGAGAACATCAGTCATCACATACTCAAACCTGGACAATTCTGTATCGTTATCCATACCGATTACTATATTTGCCAGATCAGCATTTTTGCTGTTCATCAGCATGAATTTCTGATGATGTTCGCATGAATAGTAGCTAAGGCTTTTTACTTTTACCGAAGTACTATCCAAAAGCACAATCACGTCCGCTTTCTGTGCATTTGCCATTACACACCAAACGAACAACAGACAGAAAACTATGAGTCGTCTTATCATTTCTTCTTGAAAACAATCATATCACCCATACTCTGAGAGGCCATATCATACACTTTTTTTACTGCCGTATATTCTTCTGATTCAAATTTCATTTTCTTACAAATGAATGTATATGAAAGACGTACAATATCCTCTTTCTTATTGCAGACCATCTTTACCGTCATAGAGCGATCAGGAAGCGTAAGTTCATAGGATTTAGGACACTCTTCCGCCTCATACCCTTCTGGTATTTTGACATCAACATAGTAATTTACAGTAACAGGAGTCGGCATTTCAATAGGAAGTTCACGAGTCTCTTCCTTAAAAGGAGAATCACCGATAGGGTTGAACACGAAAGGACTTACATAAATATGGTCATCGGTAGTCTCTACACTCTTATGGAACTTAACCGCACGCTTCACCACAGTACCATAATCATTGTTTCCTGTAATTCCAAGAGAATCAATCATGACACCATATTTCTCCTGAAGAGTATGTACATAATCAATGGAATCCTTGGCTTTATGGTAGTCCAACCTAAACTCTCGGGCTGAGTTCATGAGATACTGTGTAGATATATCACCTGTTACCGAACCGTCTGCTGAGACTTCGATATTTGACATGTGTGCTGTCCTATGCTGTGCAAGTTTGGTTAAATCAACCCATGAGCCTGCTATCTTCTTGCCAATCTTACGACCAGTTGTAACATAGAGATTAGGGTTAAGTACATTAATTGCTCCATAAGGATCAGTTCCATCCACATAACATGTACCATGTGTAGTCTCAACTGCAACAATAAATGTGTTAAATGCATTAGCCGTTGGATGGATAGGAAGACGACCATGACGACGAGAACTTATATAGACAGGATACGATGTAAAGCCGAGGTCATTAAACACATTTATAAGCATCATGTTTACATCAGCCGTACTACCGCTCTTTTTCTTTACTATTGTACTTGCGAACTCAGGAACATTGCCATAATTTCCATTCCATGCCACATGAGATGCAACAAACCTTACGGCTGCACCAATACGCTCATCCTCATTGGCAATATTAGGAATTCCGCTTGCAGCCAGTTCATCCTTCAGTTTGCTCTTATCGTTCAGGTGCGTGCCAATCTCATCCTGATCAAGAATGAGCTTGTCTGCCTGCTCCCAAGTCATGCCAACGTTATAAACTGCGTTATTAGGAAACTGCGTTGTCTTGAGGTCACATACGACCTTAGCTGCATAGTCATCAATATTCCATACATATGGAACATCACGAAGAGCTGGCATATTGAAAGCCTCCACCTCATAGCAATTGCTGTTACAACTCTTCATGCTACGTGCATCCGCTCCGCTTTTTATTTCCACCTTACCTGCATATGTCTTACTCTTCACATTACTCAGTTTCAACGGAGCTTCAACATTGAAAATAAGTACAGCAGGTATCTCCATGAAATACTTTTGGTATATGATCGGAATATCCTTCTGCATTTCAAAATCATATATGTTATAAAATCTTGTACTGAACAATTGGTAACTGACTTCTATAACACTCCCCTTCTGTACCATAGGTACACTAAACTTTCGTAACATGTGATGCTCCCCCACTCGCTCATCACGTATGAGCTTTGGTGTCACTTTGGTAGCCTCTACCTTGCCCTTTTCATTCAAATTGTATGAAGCAGCAGAAAATTCGCTGAACTCCTCCATCTGTTTGCCATTATCATCGACATAATAAGAGATAGCGAAGTCTCCATATTTCTTTCCATCATCCTTAAGAACCTTAATACGAATCTTGTAGTTATAAACCATCGTAATATCGTACACAGATGACATTCTGTAAATAACATCACATGACTGCATGAGTACAACAGCATCAGCCTCGGGATCCTGAGCATATTCTGTCATATTCATCTCTTCCATGGTCGGCTTTCCGAATTTCTTGTTGACCGTAATAGTAGCATCTGATGAAGCAGACGAAGCAAAAACTGGAGATGTCACACCCCATAACAATAATAGATAAAGGATTTTTACCGTTAAATTCATGTCTTCAATAAAATTTTTAATTGAAATTTAAAGTCATAATGCAAAAGTACTGATAATATTTGAAATACGCAAGATATTTCGGAAAAAGATTATTTTTTACATAAGAAAACAAATAAAGGAAATTTACAAAATCAAACAAAAAAGAAGTTCAAGGCTATTCCTTGAACTTCCTATTATCAACTATTTTCTATCTGATTCAGCATCTTGAAGGTTGCTTTGATAGCTGCTTCCGTTTGGTCGGCATCGAGTGCGCGAGTGCGGATTACCTTACCGTCGAGCAATTTCCAAGTGATAACCGTCTGAACAAGGGCATCAGTACGACCACCTGGCGGTATGGTGACTGCATAGTTTAGTAAGTCTGGCAACTTACGGCCAAGGTTATCGCGATAGATACGACGCAGAGCCTTCACAAAGGCATCATACTGACCATCACCCGTAGCATCACCATAGAACTCCTGTCCGTTGATGCTCACCTTTATAGATGCAAGCGGTTTGATGCCATACGAGAGGCTGACCATGTAGCCGAGAAGCTTCACGTTCTCGTCAGGAGTATCGTGTTTCAGAACATCAGAAACGATGAAAGGAAGGTCTTCAGGAGTAACGACAGACTTACGGTCGCCAAGTTCGGTGATACGCTGCGTTATCTTCTTCACCTGCTCAGGAGTAAGCTCAAGACCGAGTTCCTGAAGGTTCATCTCAATATTTGCTTTGCCCGATGCCTTACCAAGAGCATATTCACGCTTTCTGCCGAAACGCTCTGGAACAAGCTCGTTACAATAGAGTTTATCCTTGTTGTCACCATCAGCATGAACACCAGCAACCTGAGTAAAGACATTCTCACCCACAATTGGTTGATTAGGTGCAACAACAACACCTGAATAGCCCTCCACTAGACGACTTATGTCGTTGAGCACATCCTCCTTAACTGATGTCTCAACACCAAGATGATCATGAAGATTAGCCTGAACAGATGCGAGAGGGGCATTACCACAACGCTCTCCAAGTCCGTTTACCGTGACATGAACACCAGAAGCCCCCTCAGAAACCGCTGCCATAGTATTGCTGACGGCAAGGTCGTAGTCATTATGTCCGTGGAACTCGAAACGGAGGTCAGGGAATCGGCTTGTCATCTCACGGAAGAAAGCCCCCGTCTGCATTGGAGTAAGCACACCGAGGGTATCAGGCAGCATGAAACGCATGATTCCACAGTCCTTGAGAGCATCAATCATGTGATAGACATACTCAGGACTATCCTTCATGCCATTGCTCCAATCCTCAAGGTAGATATTCACCTTGAGTCCCTGCTCATGCGCATAGTTGATAGCCTCCTTGATATCTGCGATATGTTCATCAGGAGTACGCTTGAGCTGCTTGGTACAATGCTTCTCAGAACCTTTGGTAAGGAGATTTATGACAGAGCCACCGCATTCCGTAATCCAATCGACCGAGCGACCGCCATCACAGAATCCGAGTACCTCTACCCTATCCAACATACCCGCACCCTTCGCATAGCGACAAACCATCTTCACGGCTTCCTTCTCGCCCTCGCTGACACGTGCAGAGGCAATCTCTATACGGTCAACATTGACATCTCGCAACAGCATACGCGCTATCACGAGTTTCTCATGAGGAAGAAATGAAACGCCGTTGGTCTGTTCTCCATCACGAAGGGTGGAGTCCATTATTTCTATTTTGTTATGCATTAATTTCATTTACTATTTAGCAATTTACTATGTACTATTTATGTACTATTGGGATAATGTACTATTTCTCGCTAATCAAAATAGTAAATTAAGGCAAATAGTAAATAAATAGTAAATAGTACATAGTCAAATAGTACATTTACTTATTCTCGAACGCCTCGATCTTATCCTTATTAGCAAGGAGGAAGTCGATATCGTCATAGGCATTCATCAGACAGTACTTCTTGTAAGAGTTGATCTCGAAGTGCTCTGACTTGCCTGTTGTAAGATTCGTAACTGTCTGGTTTGGAACGTCAACCTTTACCTCTGCCTGTGGGTTAGCTGCGATTGTAGCGAAGAGCTCAAGCTGGAACTCACGGCTAACGATAACAGGAAGCACGAAGCAGTTGAGGAGGTTGTTGCGGTGGATATCAGCGAATGAGTTTGAGATAACCACACGAACACCATAGCCTGCAATAGCCCATGCAGCATGCTCGCGTGAAGAACCTGAACCCCAGTTCTGACCACCTACGATAATCTCGTGGATGCCCTTCCTAGGAGCCTCAGAGAACTCAGGCTTGTTCATTACGAAGTCAGCAATAGGCTGATTGTTAGCGTCATAGCGAAGGTCGTGCATGAAAGCATCGCCATAGAACTTAGGATCACGTGTTGTGAACGCAAGATAACGTGCAGGGATGATGTTATCTGTATTGTTGTTGTCAATCTCGATTGGAATACAAGTTGACTGGATTATATCGAATTTTTCTTTAGCCATATAAGACCCACCCCCATACCCCTCCCATAAAGGGAGGGGAGTAGTTTGTATTTCTCCCGGATGGGTAGGAGCTTTAATATTTTACAATGAGACCTTTAATTAAAAAGACTATCCAAAATCCCCTCCCTTGGGGAGGGACTGGGTGGGTCTTTTATAATTTTCTTGGGTCTGTAATAACGCCTGTGATAGCAGATGCAGCAACTACGAGTGGTGATGCAAGAACGGTGCGAGCACCAGGTCCCTGACGACCAACGAAGTTACGGTTGCTTGTAGAGATTGAGAGCTTGCCTGCAGGAACCTTATCTGGGTTCATTGCCAGACATGAAGAGCATGAAGGGAGACGGAGCTCGAAACCAGCCTCTTCAAGAATCTTATCGATACCCTCATCAATAATCTGCTGACGAACGAGCCAAGAACCAGGAACGAGCCAAGCTACAACGCTATCGGCCTTCTTTTTGCCCTTGACAACAGAAGCGAATGCACGGAAGTCCTCAATACGTCCATTAGTACAAGCACCGAGGAAACAGTAATCAACTGGTGTGCCCTCGAGTTTCTGACCTGGCTTGAACTGCATATAGTCGAGCATATCGAGGAACTGAGTCTTATCAGCCTCTGCAATCTGGTCGAGTGTTGGAATGCACTCGTCGATAGCGATACCGGCACCAGGGTTTGTTCCGTATGTGATACGTGGCACGATGTCCTCGGCACGATATGTAACCTCTTTGTCGAACTTGGCATCAGCATCGCTGTAGAGCTTCTTCCACTCCTCTACTGCCTTATCCCAGTCAGCACCCTTTGGAGCGTACTCACGACCTTTGAGATATGCGAATGTTGTCTCGTCAGGAGCGATAAGACCTGCACGTGAGCCCATCTCGATAGAGAGGTTAGAAAGGGTCAGACGACCTTCCATTGACATATTGCGGATAGCACTACCAGCATACTCAACAGCATAGCCTGTAGCACCAGAAGTTGTCATCTGAGCCATGATATAGAGTGCAACGTCCTTGGCTGTTGTTCCCTTTGGAAGCTCACCCTCAACGTTGATGCGCATTGTCTTTGGCTTTGACTGAAGGATACACTGAGAAGCCAATACCTGAGCAACCTCAGAAGTACCGATACCCATAGCGATAGCACCTACGGCACCGTGGGTAGATGTGTGAGAGTCACCACACACGATTGTCATGCCTGGGAGAGAGAGAGCCTTCTCAGGTCCAACAACGTGGATGATACCGTTATCCTTTGTGCCCATAGCGAAGTGCTTGATACCAAACTCCTCGCAGTTAGCCTTAAGGGTTTCAACCTGCTTACGACCTACAGGGTCGTTGATTACCTCCTGCTGATCAGAAGGAGTATTGTGGTCAGGCATAGCGACTACGTGGTCAGGACGGAAAGCCTTGATACCCTTGTCGCGAAGTGTGTCGAATGCCTGTGGTGATGTCACCTCATGTGCATAGAGACGATCGATATACAACTGTGTAGGACCGTCCTCCACGTTCTGTACTACGTGTGCGTCCCAGATCTTGTCAAATAATGTTTTTGCCATTTTTTATAAATTAAATGTTATATTCGAAGGAGTACAAGGAGTACAAGAAGTGACGCTTCTAAAGTCGCTTAAGTAGTACAAGACGATTGTCTTATCGCTTTGAGTCAATTTTCCATCAATTATCAATTTTCAATTATCAATTGCCAATTGCCCAGACTATCGTCTTGTACTCCTTGAACTCCTTGTACTCCTTACTACTCCTTAATTTATCTCAACTATCTAAATTTATTTATTGCATCTATATAAGCCTCTACCGAAGCTGTTACGATATCCGTATTGGCTGCGAAGCCATAGTATGTGTGTCCGTCGAACTCCACGCTCTGGTGTACCTTTGCGAGGTCGTCAGAACCCTTTGAGATAGCCTGAATGGTGAAGTCCTTCAATGTCATCTCGCGTTTGATGATTGACTTGAGAGCCTTGATGGCTGCATCAACAGGACCATTGCCCGATGCTGCTGCCTCAAAGTGCTCGTTGGCAATCTGAAGACCGATGCTTGCAACCGCACGTGTACCCTTACCTGCTGTAACCTGAAGGTAGTCGAGCTTCACATTGTTCATCTCGTTACGCTCAGCACCTGCCAGTACGAGGATATCATCATCAGTAACCTCCTTCTTCTTGTCGGCAAGTACGAGGAAGTCTGCATAAATCTTGTCGAGCTTCTCGCCCTCAACATCCACGCCGTTGATATGCAGACGATGCTTCAAGGCTGCACGACCAGAGCGAGCTGTAAGAACGATGCTTGCCTCGTCGATACCTACATCCTTTGGATCCATGATCTCGTAGGTAGAGGCATTCTTCAACACACCATCCTGATGAATACCAGAAGAATGTGCAAAGGCATTCTTACCAACGATAGCCTTATTCGGCTGAACTGGCATATTCATCAACGAGCTTACCATACGGCTTGTAGGATATATCTTCGTGGTGTTGATGTTTGTGTCAATGCCGAGGTCTGGGTGTGTCTTGAAGATCATTGCGATTTCCTCAAGAGAGGTATTACCTGCACGCTCACCAATACCATTGATAGTAACCTCCACCTGACGAGCACCACCAAGTACACCTGCTACGGTGTTGGCTGTTGCCATACCAAGGTCATTATGACAGTGGGTAGAGAGGATTGACTTACCAGCAGCAAAGGCATCAACATGCTCATAGAGGTACTTTATCTTCTCGTGATACTCATTAGGAATACGGAAGCCTGTAGTATCAGGAATGTTGCAGACAGTAGCACCAGCCTTTGTCACGGCATCAATAACACGAGCAAGATACTCGTTGTCAGTACGACCTGCATCCTCCGCATAGAACTCTACGTCCTCAACAAAGCGCTTAGCATACTTCACGGCACGAACGGCACGCTCAATAATCTCCTCTGGAGTGCTGTTGAACTTATACTTGATATGTGAAGGGCTTGTACCGATACCTGTATGGATACGACCACGCTTAGCAAATTTAAGAGCCTCAGCAGCAACGTCGATATCCTTCTCTACGGCACGGGTAAGTGCGCAGATAGTTGGCCATGTAACAGCCTTACTGATTTCTACAACTGAATTGAAGTCGCCCGGTGATGACACAGGGAAACCAGCCTCGATGACATCAACACCGAGAGCCTCGAGCTGCTTTGCCACCTGAATCTTCTCAACGGTATTCAACTGACATCCTGGTACCTGTTCACCGTCACGCAGTGTGGTATCAAAAATATATAATCTGTCGCTCATAATAAATTTTAAGCCCCCTCCTTCTCCCCCGAGGGGAGGGTTTCTTAGATAGTATTATTGTATTTAAAGTCCCTCCCCTCGGGGAGACGGAGGGGGCTCCTAATTAAAAAAGCCTTCTTCACATCCCAGCAGGAAGTGAAAAAGGCTCATAATATTTTTTGCATCATTATTACCAGCACACCTTATCACTTCCCGCCTCGTATCGAAGGAGAATGTTAATAATAAGGGCTGATAGTGTGATGTTATTTGCCATATTCATTTATTTCTTTAATTCTGTTTAGTGATTAGAGATTAGTGTTTAGAGAGTGGTATCCACCAACACCCAACACCTAACACCCATCACCAAAAAAATTTGCGAGTGCAACGTGCAATGCACCTCGCACGAAGCAAATAGTGCGTGTCAGCCCAAAAGGCTGGCGCACGTTTTTAATTTGCGAGTGCAAAATTAATATTTTTTCCTGACAAAAACAAATAATTTGTAATAAATTTTACATTTTCTGCTATAATTTCCTTATAAAAATGACAAATATCATGCAAATTAGTTATAAATTGCAGTTGTAGGTGTCAGATATTATAAATGTTTCTTATTATCCACCATACAAAATACAAAATTATATAGCATGTTAGTGTATAACGATGAAAAACATAGAATTTTAATCCATCAAAAACATGATTAAAATTATACCATGTTGATACAACCGCCATAAGAGCATAAGGTATAGACAAAACAAAGAAATAGTTATAGCTCAAGGCATGTGAAAATTCACCATGCATAAGTGCGTGCAGAGCCCTTTGCATGCCACAGGAGGGACATTGCGTATTCGTCAAAATATACCACGGACATTGTAATGGGAATTTCTCGCACAATGGATTTACCCAATAGTACAATGCAAATATTCCCACTACCAAGAGTGGGAATATATACGGCATTTTCTTATTGATTTGCCACACTGAGGAAAGTACCTCCTATTACAACAATGAGATAAAGAACTCCAAATACAACTCCACAAATTGCTCCGTACTTAGCATACTTCTTTGCATTGTCAGCAGCCTCCTGTGCTCCGTCGAAATCGCCAGAAGAATAAAGGCCATCTACTTTTGCGGCATAAACAATAGACACGATACCTAAAGGAAGGCAACATAAAATTGTACATAGGATTGCCCACACCAAGTAATTGTCAGGCTTTTTTTGATTTTCCATTTTCTTGTTTTGTAAAATTGTTAATATTTAGGATGTATAGATTTTGTATTTTCATACAAAAGTAAACAAAAATTATCATTTCCCCAAATATTTACACGAAAAAATATATTTTCTTCTTTTTTTTACTGTGAATTACGAGTGTCTTTTTAAAAAAAGGGTGGAGATGGTGGGGATATTTCCTATATAGTATAGAAAAAAATCAAAAAAAAGAAATATAAAATTGCATTTTAATTTTTGAATTTTTTCTTACCTCATATAGAATCATCTCCACCATCTCCACCCCTTTTACGTTTTATTATGTCATTTCTACGCATCTTAACGCAAGAACCAGAATGAGAATTGTATTTATTTGCATATCTCAGTTTTTTTGTACTTTTAGTATTGTAGTAAATGAGATAAGGTGTTTCTTCGATAGGTGTTCGTTCATCCTTCGCTCTTGGTTCGTTTCTCCTTCGTTTCTCCTCCGTACCAAAGTCGGTGCAAAGTCGGTGATAATACCATTCAGAATAAGAGCTTCATCGAGTTTGGTTAGGAGGAACATAAGAGTCACATAAGAGCTACATAAGAGCTACATAAGAGCCACATAAGAGTTATAACGAACTCATAGATTATGACGCAAGTCGTCGAATTCACGTTAATTCCGTGTTTTCCATATTAAAATAAAAATCGCAGACCCTGAAGATCTGCGATTTCATAAGTTTTATTTCTTCAAAGGTATCTTGTCGATACGAGTCTGATGACGACCACCCTCGAATGGAGTCTTGAGATATTCATCCATGATTACCTCAGCCTCACGGTTGCTGATAAAGCGACCTGGCATTACGAGACAGTTGGCATTGTTGTGCTGACGGATAAGGTGAGCAACCTCTACATTCCAGCAAAGACCAGCACGAACGCCCTGATGCTTGTTCAAGGTCATAGAGATGCCCTCACCAGAACCACACATTGCAATACCGCAATCAACCTCGCCCTTCTCAATACCCTCAGCAAGGGCATGACCGAAGTCTGGATAGTCAACAGAAGCATCGCTCCATGTGCCATAGTCCTTTACCTCATAGCCTTTCTTCTCAAGATACTGGAGAACGAATTGCTTGAGTGGGAAGCCAGCATGATCGGTGGCTACGCCAATGATTTTCTTTTCCATAAAAGACCCACCCCCTAACCCCTCCCGTAAAGGGAGGGGAGTAGTTTGTATTTCTCCCGGATGGGTAGGAGCTTTAATATTATAATAATGAGACCCTTAGTCATAAAAGACTAACCATTCCCCTCCCTTTACGGGAGGGGTTAGGGGTGGGTCATTAAAGCATTTCCTTAACCTGCTTGTAAACGTTCTCAGCTGTGTAGCCGAGCTTCTCGTCGAGCACCTTGTAAGGAGCAGAGAAACCGAATGTCTCGAGACCCCATACCTTAGATGCAGGATCAGCACCGATGAGGAAGCCCTGGAGGTTTACAGGAAGACCTGCTGTCATACCGAATACCTTAGCACCTGTTGGTACAACGCTCTGCTGGTACTCTGCGCTCTGTGTGCGGAAGAGACCCTCAGAAGGTACAGAAACGATACGAACCTTAACGCCATCCTTACGGAGAAGCTCAGCACCTGAAACGAGAGTAGACACCTCAGAACCAGTAGCTACCATTACTACGTCTGGATTAGCATCAGAACCAGCAACTACATAGCCACCCTTACGAGCCTGCTCATAGTCGTTACCCTCTGGGAGGTTGTTGATGTTCTGACGAGAGAAGATGAGGGCTGTTGGGCTCTCCATGTTCTCCATTGCCATAGCCCAAGCAACTGTTGTCTCCTTAGCATCAGCAGGACGAAGAACGAGTGTAGAGTTCTTGCCATCGTGACGCTTGAGCTTCTCCATGAGACGAATCTGTGCCTCGTGCTCAACTGGCTCGTGAGTAGGTCCATCCTCACCAACACGGAATGCGTCGTGAGTCCAGATGAACTTAACAGGGAGCTGCATGAGAGCTGCCATACGAACTACTGGGAGCATGTACTGGCTGAATACGAAGAATGTACCGCAAGCTGGGATAACACCACCGTGGAGAGCCATACCTACACAGCAACATGCCATAGTGAACTCGGCAACACCTGCCTGGAAGAATGCACCAGAGAAGTCGCCTGCCTTGAGAGCATGAGTCTTCTTGAGGAAGCCGTCTGTCTTATCTGAGTTAGAGAGGTCTGCAGAAGCACAGATCATATTTGGAACCTGCTCAGCGAGAACTGAGAGACAAGCAGCAGAAGCAGAACGAGTAGCATCGTTATCCTTCTGTACGCACTTGCTCCAGTCGATCTTTGGAGCCTTGCCAGAGAACCATGTAGCCTGCTGTGCAGCCTTCTCTGGGTTAGCGTCAGCCCAAGCCTTCTCCTCTGCATAGCGTGCAGCGCAGATAGCCTCAAGCTCCTTAGCACGGTTAGCGTAGAGATCCTTAACATCGTCGAAGATCTGGAATGGGTTCTCAGGATCACCACCGAGGTTCTTAACAGTATTGATGAATGCGTCACCACCGAGAGGAGCACCGTGAGTCTTGCAGTTAGCCTCGTAAGAAGTACCGTCAGCCTTGAGGGCACCCTTACCCATGATACACTTACCGATGATGAGAGTTGGCTTGCCCTTAACAGCCTGAGCCTTCTCGATAGCAGCACGAATCTGAGCAGCGTCGTTACCGTTGATCTCGATAACCTCCCAGTTCTGAGCGCGATACTTAGCAGCTGTATCCTCGTTCATAACCTCCTTAGTCTCAGTAGAGAGCTGGATGTCATTGCAGTCATAGAACATGATGAGGTTGTCAAGACCGAGGTTACCAGCGATACGAGCAGCACCCTGAGAAACCTCCTCCTGAACACCACCGTCAGAGATATATGCGTAGATAGTCTCCTTAGCGAATGTTGGGTTGCCTGTGTGCTCAGCAAGGAACTTAGCAGCGATAGCAGCACCAACAGCGTAAGCGTGACCCTGACCGAGAGGACCTGATGTATTCTCGATACCACGAGCTACCTCATACTCTGGGTGACCTGTTGTAGCAGAACCCCACTGACGGAGCTGTGCGAGCTCGTCGAGAGAGAACTTGCCAGTAAGGCAGAGCTGAGAATAGAGCATTGGAGCCATGTGACCTGGATCGAGGAAGAAACGGTCGCGACCTACCCAACTTGGGTTCTTTGGGTCATACTGGAGATACTCTGAATAAAGTACATTGATAAAGTCAGCACCGCCCATAGCACCACCTGGGTGACCAGACTTAGCCTTTTCTACTGCAGCAGCAGCGAGGATACGAATATTATCCGCTGCGTGATTCAAAACTTTAATGTCGTTTGCCATTTTTGTTATTAAATATTAAATTAGATGTAAAGTACCTTTTTGGAAGTGAATAGTGAATAACGAATAGATAATAATACTTAATACTGGCTAACGCCATTATGGGAACCCCGTTCTAGTGGCTACCAGTATTAGGTATTATTCACTTTTCACTATTATCTATTCACTTAGAATTCTAAAGCTTATGAACCTCTGTAGCCTTCTGCTCGACAACGAGATCAGCCTTATAGTTCTCGATATACTTATTGAAACCTTCAACGTCCTCAGCTGTTGGGGCAATCTCTACGCCTGTGTTACCAGCGAAGACAACCTCCTCAAGCCAGTCGGCAAGGTTGAGCTTCTTAGGATTGCGTACAGCATATGCAGCAAGAAGGGCAATACCCCATGCACCACCCTCACCAGCAGTCTCCATTACAGAGATTGGAGAGTTGAGGGCAGCAGCAAGAACACGCTGACCAACACCCTTTGTCTTGAACAGACCGCCATGACCGGTGATACGGTCAACCTTCACGTTCTCCTCCTTGAAGAGAATATCATTACCAAGCTTCAGTACAGCTACTGATGCATAGAGGTGAGCACGCATGAAGTTAGCGAGGTTGAACTTATCGTTAGCAGAACGGATGAACATAGGACGACCTTCTGCAAGACCTGTTACAGGCTCACCAGAGATATAGTTGTAAGAAACAAGACCGCCACAATCAGCACTACCAGTAAGAGCGTTGTTATAGAGCTTGCCATAAACCTCATCCATATTTACAGGAACACCGAGCAACTGCTGATACTCCTTGAAGAGACCTACCCAAGCGTTGAGGTCAGAAGTACAGTTGTTACAGTGCACCATAGCAACAAGGCTACCGTCAGGTGTTGTTACCATGTCAATCATCTCAGATGGCTTGCTGAGATCCTTCTCAAGAACGATCATAGAGAAAGAAGAAGTACCGGCAGAAACATTACCTGTGCGCTGCTTAACAGCATTGGTAGCAACCATACCAGTACCAGCATCACCCTCTGGAGGACATACTGGACAACCGCCCTTCAAGTGACCAGAGATATCGAGACGACGAGCACCATGATCAGAGAGAACGCCAGCATCCTCACCTGCGAGGATACACTTAGGAAGAATGTCCTCAAGTTTCCAAGGATAACCCTTCGGAGCAACGAGCTCATTGAACTTGCGAACCATCTCAGCGTTGTAGTTCTTTGTCTCAGGATCAACAGGAATCATACCTGAAGCATCACCGATACCAAGTACCTTCTTACCTGTCAGACGCCAGTGGATGTAACCTGCGAGAGTTGTGAGGTAAGTAATATCCTTAACGTGCTCCTCACCATTCAAGATAGCCTGATAGAGGTGAGAGATAGACCAACGGAGAGGGATGTTGTAGTTGAAGAGCTTTGAAAGCTCTGCAGCGGCAGCACCTGTGTTGGTGTTACGCCATGTGCGGAAGCTTGCGAGAATCTTCTCAGCCTCAGAAGGATCACCGTAACGGCTTGCAGTACCAGTAGGACCAAATGCCATATAACCGTGCATCATAGCAGAGATACCGATAGATGCGAGATGCTCGATCTCACAGTCGAACTCAGCACGTACATTTCTACGGAGGTCTGCGTAACAGTCTTCAAGACCGAACCAGATTGCCTCTGTGCTATATGTCCAAAGACCGTCCTCGAGCTGATTCTCCCACTCGTGACTTCCCTGTGCTATTGGCTTGTTCTCCTCATCGATGAGAACTGCCTTGATTCGGGTTGAGCCAAACTCGATACCGAGAATGGCCTTACCAGAAGTAATGGTTTCTTTTGCTGTCATTTTATTTAGTTCATAGTTCATAATTCATAGTTCATAATTTTAGCGACAAAGCCACATTTACGAAATGAATTATGAAAGTTGTTATTATCCACAATTCATAATCATAAAAGCCATACAGCAACAATGAACTATGAACTGTGAATTATGAATTATCTTAATGCTTTGTTAAGCATATAGTAAACCTCGTTGTTACGAAGCTGCTGCTTGAACTCGCTGATTGTTGTATTCTTGTTGATACCGATGAACTCGATACCTGTCATCTCTGCGAAGTCCTCCCAGTACTCTGCTGTGATATCGTATGAGAATGCGCTGTGGTGAGTACCACCTGCGAGAATCCATGCACCTGCCCCAATCTCGAATGTTGGCTGTGGAACCCAAAGAGCAGAAGCAACAGGGAGCTTTGGCATAGCCTTTGGCTTGATGCACTCTACATCACTTGTGATGAGACGGAAGCGATTACCGAGGTCAACGATAGTTGCCTTACAACCTGCACCTGTCTTAGATGTGAATACGAGACGAGCAGTCTGCTGCTTACGAATACCGATACCGAGGAAGTGAACCTCAAGTGTTGGCTTATCAACAGCGATAAGAGGTGTAACCTCAAGCATATGGCTCTGGAGTGATGATGTGCAGTCAGAAGCGAAGTTGAGAGTATAGTCCTCAAGGAATGAGCATCCCTTCTCAAGACCATGGTTCATTACCCAGAGTGAACGATAGAGACATGCAGTCTTCCAGTCTCCCTCTGCACCGAAGCCAAAGCCCTCTGCCATCAGACGCTGAGAAGCAAGGCCTGGAATCTGGTCGAAGCCAACGAAGTTTGGATCGTTGATGTCAGCATCACCGAGATCATCGAAGTTTGTAGTGAATGCTGTTGCACCCTCGTCAGCCAATACACGACGGAGAGCAATCTCAGCCTTAGCAGCATTCTTTACCTTCTCCCAATATACGTCCTCACCAGACTCGTCAATCTTGATTGTATAAGCCTTCTTATACTCCTCAACAAGAGCATCAGCCTCTGCATCGGTCACTTTCTTGTAGTAATCCATGAGAGATGATACTGGGTAGTAGTCAACGTGATAGCCAAGACGCTGCTCGAACTCAACACGGTCACCATCAGTAACGGCTACGTTGTTCATGTTCATACCAAACATCAAGCAACGAACATTGTGAGCATCAGCTACAGCTGCAGCAACACGAGCCCAAACAGCAATCTGTTTCTGAGCCTCTGCGCTCTTCCAGTAACCTACAACAACCTTACGAGCAACACGCATACGAGTGCAGATATGACCGAACTCGATATCACCATGTGCAGACTGGTTGAGGTTCATGAAATCCATGTCGATAGAATCCCAAGGAAGTTCAGCATTATACTGAGTGTGGAAGTGAAGCAAAGGCTTCTGAAGAGCCTGAAGGCCCTTGATCCACATCTTAGCAGGAGAGAAGGTATGCATCCAAGTGATAACACCGACACACTTAGCATCGTTGTTAGCAGCCTTCATCACATCCTCAACCTCGTTAGAAGAGTTTGCTGTACCCTTGTAAACTACCTTGATTGGAATAATACCACTATTGTTAAGGCCCTCAACCATTTCCTTTGAGTGACCATCTACTATCTTAACTGTCTCGCCTCCGTAAAGGAGCTGGGCACCTGTTACCCACCAGAGCTCTAAATTTTCAAACATAATTATAAAGAAACGGCCTCTCCCCCCGCCCTCCCCCGTAGGGAGGGAGCCGGAAGGCATAAGGCAACTTATTTAATTCTTAAATATCAACTTATCTATATATTTTTTGGCACTCCGGCTCCCTCCCTACGGGAGGGCGGGGGGAGAGGCCGCTTATTGGCTTTTAGTGTTTCTGCCCCTTCTGTCCGTAGTACGCATTAGGACCGTGCTTACGGTTGTAATGCTTCTCTACGAGGAGAGGATTCATCTTTGTCAGAGGATTGATGCTGAAACTGATGAAAGCCATCTTAGCACACTGCTCCATTACCTTTGCATTATAAACGGCATTATCAGGAGATGTTCCCCAAGAGAAAGGACCATGATTCTTTACGAGAACGGCTGGAGTGTGATCTGGGTTGATCTTACGGATATTGAGAATCTCATCAACAATAACGTTACCAGTCTCAAGCTCGTATGCACCCTCAACCTCTTCCTTAGTCATATCGCGTGTGCAAGGGATAGCCTTGTAGAAGTAATCGGCATGTGTAGTACCGATGTTAGGGATATCCTGACCTGCCTGTGCAAAAGCAGTAGCGTATGTAGAGTGAGTGTGAACAACACCCTGAATGTTAGGGAATGCTCTATATAAAACAAGGTGGGTTGGTGTGTCACTTGAAGGATTGAGGTTACCCTCAACAACCTTACCTGACTGAAGATCAACAACAACCATATCCTCTGCCTTCATATCGTCATAGCTGACACCAGACGGCTTAATAACAACAAGACCTTTCTCGCGGTCAATACCAGAGACGTTTCCCCATGTGAAGATGACAAGTCCCTGCTTAACCAAATCGAGATTAGCCTTGAACACTTTCTGTTTGAGTTCTTCCAGCATAATAATCTGTTTTATAGTTTATACGTAATTTTATCCGATTTATTGTATATGTTGTAAGCCTTACAGCTTAAATTTCACTTCTTTTTGGAAACGTGACTCACTAAAGCGGTAGAGGGCTGCGCCTCTCTTGCTTGACAGCTTGTCAACGTACTTTGTCTTCTGTATGCACTCCATCGTCTTGATGCGCTTACGGAAGTTACGCTTGTCAATCTCCTCTCCGAGTATTGCCTCATAAACCTTCTGCAACTGAGTGAGCGTGAAATGCTCCGGCAGCAGATTAAAGCACAAAGGCTCGGTTGAGAGATGTCTTCTGAGCTTTTCAATGGCCTCAGTTACCATGATTTTATGATCGGAATACAGGTCTGGGAGTTCATCGACACTCACCCACTCTACTCCATATTCCTTTTGTTGCACCTCATTATAATCGCTCACATTGATAAGCGAACAATAGGCGATTGAAATTACACGCTCACCTGGGTCACGGTCAACAGCACCATACGCTCCAACCTGAGTCATGTAGATATTGTCAAGACCAGTCAGACTACACAAGGTTCTTGTTGCAGCCTGTTCCAGACTTTCATTTGCCTGAACGAATCCACCATAAAGGGACCATTCACCCTTACCTGGATTCATCTTTCGTTTTCCGATAAGCAGTTTCAACTTACCTTCTTCAAAACCGAAGACTATACAGTCAACAGAAATAAGTAGCGGGGTCATGCCCTCATAGTAATTGCCCATAATAAATAAAGGAGAAAAACTAAGCCAATGCAGAATTTACAATGTACGCCATAATGTACGACTTGTGAACTTCAAAGGCTGTTGATTAAATTATTAAAGAAAAAAAGTGTGAGATATATAAACTTGGGAAAGTCTTCACCATGCACATCATTGTACACAGTGAAGACTTCTTCAGTTTTTACCAGAGAACGATATAGAGGAATGTAATAATTGCAATCACACAGAATGCACCAATGTTGAATGCCCTGTCTGTATTGAATATATTCAAGTCGATAGCAACAAGCTTTGGATCCTGCACTTTGTCAAGTGCATTTGAACGGAGGTAGAATCCGATTGTTGCCGTGATAGCAGCAAAGAATATCATTGCGCCTGCAACACCATGAATTTCAAGTGTCTCGCTGAAGAATGAAGCAACGAACAGAGCAATAGATACTGCAGCTACAGCATAAAGAACATTACTCCAGAAAAGCTGTGTCTTAATCGTGTGCTCGTCAAGCTCATCTGCAGCCACAGCCTTATTGCTCTTCAGTGAGATACCAACGAAGAGGATTACGAGACAGATGAATACGTAACCTGAACGAATAAGGAATGGTGTTTCCGGCAATGTAAACTTGAAGAGGATTGAGAATGCGAATGTACCGATAGCACAAACAACAGCTGCTGTACCAGAAGCACGCTTCCAGAGAAGTCCGAGACCGAAGATTACAACAACACCTGGATATACGAATGCTGAGTACTCCTGAATGAACTGGAATGCCTGGTCGATACCGCCCATAAGTGGGTAAACAGCAAAGAGAGCAATGATAAGAGCACTTATAGATGTCATACGACCTACATTCACGAGCTTAGACTCACTTGCGTTCTTATTGATGAACTGCTTGTAGATATCCATTGTGAACAATGTTGAAGTAGAGTTGAACATTGAAGCCAATGAAGATATAACAGCAGCAGAAAGAGCAGCGAAAGAGAGACCCTTGATGAATGTAGGGGTGAAGTTACGGATAAGGAATGGATAAGCGTCATCAGAACGCTCAATACCACCGGCAAGAGTCTGACGGAGACTCTCAAGAGCAGCGCCATCACCGTTCATGATGTAGAATGCACATACACCAGGGATACATACGATGAATGGGATAAGGATCTTAAGGAATGCAGCGAAGATCATACCCTTCTTTGCCTCTGCGAGAGACTTAGCTGCAAGACCCTTCTGGATGATGTACTGGTTGAAGCCCCAATAACCAAGGTTTGTCAACCAAAGAGCACCGAAGATAAGAACGATACCTGGGTTTGTGAAGAATGGATCCTCTTTACCACCAACAGCAACATTCAGGTCACCACCATTGATTGAAGGATACATTTCTGCATTACGCGTTACAACAAGATTGAAGTGTTTGTCACCCTCCTGATGTATACACCAGTCAAAGATATTACCCAGTGCTTCGAATGCGCCACAGTTCCATACCTCAGCACCGATAACAGAAAGTGCTGCGTATGCAGTGATAAGACCACCACCTACAAGGAATGTTACCTGCATAACGTCTGTCCATGCAACTGATGCAAGACCACCATAGATTGAGTAGATACCTGCTACGAGAAAGAGGACGAGAATGATAACCATACGAACCTGGTCAATTTCCATACCAGCGAACTGAGTTGTCATGTCAGTTGGAAGACCAAGAATCTGCTGGATAGCAAGAGCACCGAGCCATGCAACAGAAGTAAGGTTTACGAATACATAAAGGAACAACCACAACAGAGAGAAAGCAAGACCTACGCCCCAGTTATAACGCTCACGAAGGAACTGTGGGATAGTGAAGATCTTCTTCTCAATCATCAGAGGAAGAAGAAACTTACCTACTACCAGCAATGTAGCAGCAGCCATGATCTCGTATGCAGCCTGTGCAATACCTGATGCGAAAGCAGAACCAGACATACCGATAAACTGCTCGGCTGAAATGTTGGCAGCAATAAGTGATGCACCTACTGCCCACCATGTAAGAGTGTTACCTGCAAGGAAGTAGTCTGTAGAAGACTTCTCCTCACCCTTCTTGTCGCGGCTAAGGAACAATCCAAGACCAACAAGAAGCACTATGTAAGCACCGAAGACTACATAGTCAATGGTTTCAAAGCCATTGTTTTTTAAAGCTTCAATTACGCTCATTTTGTTTGTCAGTTATTTTTTAATTAGTTTTAGTTTTGGTCTATTTGATAGAGAACTTATATGCAGCGTGGCTGTAATACTTCTCACCTGGCTTGAGGATAGCCTGAACCCAATTCTTCTTGTTTGGAGAATCAGGGAACTTCTGGCTCTCAAGACATACGCTTACATACTGTGGGTACTTACCACCCTTGTGGGCGATGTTTGGCTCGTTGCCGATGCCCTGGAAGTTACCAGTATAGCACTGAACACCTGGCTCGTTAGTAAACATCTCCATGAAGATACCAGTCTTTGGAGAGTAGAGAGAAGCACAAACCTGTGTATCATCACCCTTACCGTCCTTGTATGTGTTAAGGCAGAAGTTATGGTCGATACCGCCGTTTGCATTCTTGATCTGGTCGAAATCTACCTTACCTACTGCATCGCTAAGAGCGTGAGGTGTGGTGAAGTCGAATGGAGTATCCTTTACAGGCTTAATCTCACCTGTTGGGATGTAGAGAGAGTCTGAAGGAGTGAAGTTATCAGCATTGAGATAGAGAACCATGTCAGTACCTACGCTATTAAAGTCACCATTGAGGTTGTAATAGTTGTGGTTTGTCTGATTGATGATAGTCTCCTTATCGGTCTCAGCCTCCCAAGTCATATCGAGAGTATTGTCAGCTGTCACCTTATATATAGTTGTAGCAGTTACGTTTCCTGGATAACCATTCTCTCCGTCAGCAGCCTTGATTGTGAGCTTCAAGATAGAGTCACCAACCTGCTCTGCCTCATATACCTGGTGCATCCAACCTGTTGTGCCACCGCCATGAAGGCTGTTAGGGCCGTCGTTAAGGCGGAGCTGATATTCCTCACCATTGAGTGAGAACTTACCGTTCTTGATACGGTTTGCATAGCGACCTACTGATGAACCATAATCACTTGGAGAGTTAAGGGTATCAGCATACTGATGGATATTGTCGAAACCAAGTACGACGTCCGTTGGCTTGCCGTCCTTATCTGGAACAACAAGGGAAACCACACGGCCACCATAGTTTGTGATACACACCTCCATACCATTGGCATTCTTGAGGGTATAAAGAGCCACTTTCTTGCCTCCGATGATTGTATCGAAATTAGCGGCATCAAGTCCTGACTGTGTCAACTGCGAAGGAGCTTCGCCTGACTTACACGCTGAGAACATAGCTACTGCTGCCCCAGCACAGAAAAGAATAGTTTTTAGGTTCTGCATTTCTAAAAATGTTTGTTGTTTAGTCTAAATTGGTTGTAAAGTTACAATAATTTTCGCTTTTTCCAAAGAAAAGTGATGTTTTTTTGCCCCAAAAGCAGAAAAATGCGTCTGAAAACGCCTTTTTTTCTTTACATTTTGACATTTCCTTGTATTTTTTAGTGTAAAAATACACATACGCATAAAAAAACAACCTACATCACGTTCAGTATTTTTGCGATTCCATCATTATCCACAGATTCCGTTACCATATCCGCGCACGCCTTCACTTCGTCCGAGGCGTTACCCATCGCAACCCCTACCCCAGCATGCTTTAGCATGGCGATATCATTACCGCCATCTCCGAAAGCCATTGTCTCCGAAATATCAATGCCATAATATTTGCAGATTTCGTCAATACCCGTCGCCTTGTTTGTACCCTTTGCTATACAGTCGGCAAAATATGGATGCCAACGATTTGCATCACATTCCTTCATCACTTCTCTCATGATTCTTGGCTCCTCGTCCTTATCGAAGAATGCCACCATCTGCATCACGTCCATATTAAGAGCCTCAGTTATCGGAGTTGACTTAGGTAGCGGAATGTCGAGAAGCGTAAAGACTTCCTTAAACTTATCCATAGCCGCCTCCATATTACAAACAATAGCCTTGTCATTACTTGTAAATGCTATTGGCATAGGATGTTTCTCTGCATCTGCTATAACTCTCTTAATATCTTCCTTTGGCACAGGTCTGTTACAAATAACCTTTCCGTCTGCCGTAACACACGAAGCTCCATTTACCGACATAATACCATCATACTCCAATCCCTTGAGATTTCTGATGAACGGCATCGGACGTCCAGTGGCTATAAAAACCTTGACACCCTTCTCACGAATCCTATGAACGGCATCAAGAGTAGATTGAGGAATAGCGTGGGTCTTGAAAGAAACCAACGTACCGTCTATATCAAAGAATATCGCCTTTATCTTCATAATCGTTTTTTATAGGAGTACAAGAAGTACAAGGAGTTCAAGACGATAGCATTATCGCTTTCAATACATTTGTCTTGTACTCCTTTAGCGACTTCAGGAGCGTTACTCCTTGTACTCCTTGTTACTCCCAACAATTTTCAATTATCAATTATCAATTTTCAATTCTTGAAAACTTATACCCCATTCTCTTCAACTGTATTGCTGCGCCAATGGCAAACATGGCATCACAGGCACGTGCAAAAGCATAAAACGCCATTTTTGACTGTGGCTCTATCTGCTCATGGCGAATCACATCAACAGTTTCCTGTGCCAGACTCTGCACAAGCGATACAAGTTTCCTTGCCTCTTCAGAATCAAGGGGAAGCATCAGGATATCACGAACGATATGGTCATCCATATTGTCGAAACCCTGATCTCCGTAGAATGTCTCGTATGCAGTATTTGAATAAGTTGCCCAATCAGTATCCCAATAGTAAGCAGCCCCCATTCCCAGATATAAAGCCCATGCAACGGAAACCGTTGGATATGATGCTATCTGAGGTACGGCATCTGCCATATAGTTAGGCTCTATACGATGCCAGAACTCCTTTAGGTCATCCGTTTCAAGTAGCTTGCCATAAAGCGCTTTATGGTCAGTTGCAAGTTTCAGGAGAGTCTTCCTTAACTTCTCCTCAAACCTATCCAAATAATCTATTATTGCCTGTTCCATTATATATTATCCTATTTTGAGATGCAAAAGTACAGAAAAAAAACTGAATAAGCAAATATATTAACTAAAAAGGCACACCACTTTCCTTTAATTTCATCTGTGTACGCACACAAACTCTTGATATACATCAATTTTATGGTAACATTCGCAAAATAATCATCAAATTGTTTGCGCACACAGAGAAAAAGTAGTAATTTTGCAGTGTCAAAAGGAAAAAAGAAGCTAAAAACTTCCGGAAACATTCCTTAGACGACACGAATAAGATTGTTTAGGTTAGTAGAATAATAGATTTAGGTTTTAGTTATTAGGTTAAAGATTGTTTGACTCTTGGATAACAAAGAACAACCGCGAGGTTATTCTTTTACTTTTGAAAAGGATTTAGTTAAACATATTTTTAAATGCTCCACAAGTCGCGATGACCAGTGGAGTATTTTTTTGTATATTACTTCTGTATTCCCTATAACTTCGATATAACTTCCTTATAACTACTATTTTCCAAGGGACCAAACTCGATGAAGCTCCCATTATATAGCGGACTTAGAACGGACCTTCATCGAGTTTGGTTCCTTTTCATAACGGAGTCATAGCGAATCATCAAAAAAAATCCCTACGCTCCAACGATATGGTAGCGTAGGGATTCTATCTTTATTTCTTTTTTTTCTTATTCTTGGCTTTATTCTTCTTTTTGCCTTTTACATCACAGCATTTTGGGCATGGCTTCTTGCCCCTATTCTCAGCCACTTCAAGTGTAATGGCATTCACATGTCCCCTATGGACACAGGTCTCAGGGCATTTCTTTACTGCATTCTTATCATGTTCATGACGACAGAATTTCGTATCCTGACAATACAATGTCTGGTGATAATACTCGCTGTAATTACATCCGGATGACACATATACATAAACCTCGTCGTCATCATCATAATCATCATCGACGTCCTGAGCCATGACATTTGTGCCAAATGCAATACACATAGAGATTAATACTAAGAACTTTTTCATACCGTCTGTTATAATTAAATATTAGTTAATTCTATAATAATTCCAAATTGTTATTCTAAATCCTAATGCAAAGTTAATCTTTTTTTTCCTTATACACAATGTTTTTTGATTTTTTTTGAATTTCGTAAGGAATATTATGAAACAAAAATATGCCTATCAGAATCAATATTGACTCCGATAGGCATACTCTTTTTCAATCTATTAAATAGTCTTATCTCTTACGCAATGGCAGACGATATCCTATTGTAAGGTCAAAAGCTTGATGGCGAAGAAAATAATCTCCATCCTTTACACATTTTGTAAGTGGAAGATGATAGGTGGCATTCACACAGAAACTCTTATAGTCGTAGGTAAGGCCGAGAGGCATATTCACATTAGAATCACTATAGCCTTTATAGCCTTCTTCATCAATATTATCTTTACAATAGCCCTCAGAACCTAACAAATAAATATCATCCACCACAGGCCTCGTATTAGTTACCGGATCGTAGAATTCTGCATAATACCTATGATACGTCTGACTTCTATATTCAACTTCGATACCTGCTCTTGCAGATAATCCACACAGAATATTGTGCTTGTACTGTACTCCGAAACTATGGCAGTCAAATATTACTTTATCCTCAATCAACCTTTTATTTAGTCCATACTTATCCTTGATATAATCATTAATTGATACTAACTCACCATCGAGATTAGCACCAAGACGACGATAGTTATAATCTGCAAGTAATACCGATTTGTCCGACATTTTATATTCAAAACGAGCACCTAACGTTATATTCACCTTTCCTGATGTCTCACCCCAAAACAACTTTAAATCTCCCGATAAATCCGAATAATTCACACCTACATAAGGCACGAAATGAACAGAGCCTTCACCATCTTGGGCATTGGCAACCTTTGGGCAGAGAAATGCTACTGCCATAAGGAGAAATGATAGTCTTTTCATTCAATATTATGTTTAATGCCTAGTTTTACTAATGTTATTCAATTTAACGAATGCAAAGGTAATAAAAATCCGAGAAAACTCAATCTAAAACACTACTTTTTTATGCTATACACATGTTTTTCACGATTTATATCTTTTTCTGTCAGAAATCCTACTATGGATTTACTTCCGAAGATCTTCCGAAGTTCCTCCGTTGTTCCTCCTATGTGCCTCCGTACCAAAGTCGGTGCAAACTCGGTGCAAAGTCGGTGAAGATACCATTATAGAATGGAGGTTCACCGAGTTTGGTAAGGAGGATTAACGGTATTTCTATCTTTTCACTTCTATTTCACATAAGGATTATTCATCCTCTTTATTCATGCGTTTATAGAAATATCTACCAATGAAATAGAATGGAGCAATACAGAGAGCCAATATGAAAAGTTGATAGGCTAACTCTGCAAATGGATTTGTGACATCAGTTAATTTAACGTCTTCTGAGTCAGATTCAAGTGTTGCGCCATCACCAATATGCCCATATTGCATAAACTTGATAGTCTTATTGGGATTAACCAATATGACGGTATCACGTTCTGCACCTAATTTAGTATATTTGGTATTATCAGTATTTAATAAAGTCCACTTTATTAATATTGTATCCCCATATACCTCGTATTCCCCCTCCATATCATCGCAAAAATGTCCCACAAACTCAGTAGAAGCAATTACAGCAGAAACTTCATTGGGGGAATAGATGTCCAAACTTATTCTCTCACACTGATTATTACAACCAGAATACGAACCATAGAAATCATTATCCACAGATCTATTGCTACTAAACCCAAGGATAATATTAAGAAACAGAATTATGATTAACAGTCTTTTCATTCCTTCTTGTAATATCCTCTACTTCTTGACGAGGGCAGCAAGCCATTGCTTGAGGTCAGACATCCATTGCTGACGGTAATAGAATTCTTCATTACCACACCAGCCATGACCGCCTACAGGATAAATATGCAATGCTGCAGACACTTTATTAGCAACAAGGGCATTGTAATACTCTATGCTATTGCGAACAGGCACAAGTCCGTCATCTGTACTTGCCATAATGAAAGCCTGTGGAGTATCATTCGTGACTTGTTTCTCGTTGCTATACAGCAGCACATCATCCTCAGAGGCATTCGCTCCTATGAGACTCATACGTGTGAATAAGTGGGTAAACGCAGGATCAAACGAGATAACGGGATAGAAGAGTATCTGGAAGTCGAAACGCTCATCCTTATTGGCATAGTGGGTAGCGGCTGTAGATGCAAGATGTCCTCCGGCACTACATCCCTGAATGCCTATCTGAGTAAAGCCATACTCCTTCTGATGCGCTTTCATAATGCTCAGAGCCTTGTGAACGTCATCGAGCGGCACTTCCTTATGTCCGTTAGGCAGACGATATTTCAACACGGCGTATGTGATGCCCTGCTCATTATACCATTCAGCGAGATTATGCCCCTCAGAGCCTTGCCACACCTGAAGATAGCTGCCACCAGGACAGGCGATAACGGCAAGTCCGTTTGGCTTCTCAGGTACATAAACGGTCAGAACCGGGTCTGTCACGTTCTCTACATAAAGTCCGTGATTTGTTTCCTCCTTTGTAATCTCGTTAGAAGTAGGAGCCTTTGCATCAGCCCACAGATGAAATTCTTCCTTCTTCTGGGCAAAACAAGAGAGTGTAGAGAATAGGAATAGAGAGAATAATAGATGTTTCATAATGGTAATAAATAAAAAGCCTAACAAAGGGAAGGATGTTAGATAGTAATTAATGCTCAAGATTAGAGATAAAAACTATAAAACATCATTCCCTTTGGGAGGGCTTGGATAGGCTTATTTAATGTGCTGTCTAATCTTAGTCAGATAGTTCTTCATTCTGTCTGCATCCTTATGGTCGATGATGTCAAGGAGTTCCTTGAGCTCATCACGGATCTCTGACACCTGATCGTGGGTGTAAGGGTTGAAGAGGATTTCCTGAAGCAGATAGTCATCCTCGCTGAGAACGCCCTTAGCAATACGCATGTGACGCTTGAAGGTAGTACCAGGGGCATCCTGTGGCTTCATAACGGCAGCAAACACGAATGTTGAAACAAACGGAATACTAAGCGAGTAAGCCACGGTACGGTCGTGCTCATCGAAGGTGTATTCGTAGATGTTAAGACCGAGCTTGCTGTAAAGGTCGCGGAAGAAGCACATACCCATATAGTCGCCCTCGCTGATTATGATAGCGTTCTCCTCAGAAAGCTGATTGAGGTTGGCGAAGGTAGGACCGAACATAGGGTGAGTAGATACATAGCGACGGCCAGTACTCTCATAATACTCCTTCAGATTGGTCTTTACAGAAGAAATATCACTCAGTATGCAGCTCTCTGGAAGATACGGCAATATCTCCTTAAAGGCAGGGATAGTGTATTTCACCGTAGCTGCATTGATTACTAACTCTGGTGCAAACTCACGAATCTCTTCAAGTTCCGTGAATCGCTGACAATTGTATGTGTAGCGCAAACGCTGTGGGTTCTTCTCAAACACGCCCACCTCATGCTCAAAGCTGAGGGTGTCGATAAAGAAGCTACCCATCTTTCCTGCGCCAAGGATTAAGATTTTCATATAAGAGACCCCCTATCCCCCCAGGGGGGAACTTTTTATAGTAATGATTGCTCACTACTAACCGCAGAGGGCATTACGGCAATATTTTTTTAATTGTACTTTTAATGTTTATCTGTCTATAAAGCATCCCTCCCTTGGGGAGGGCCAGGGTGGGTCATTTATTCACAATCTCCAACTGCTGACGAACAGACTCCTCGTGGATATGCTCATAAATCTGCTTAACGAAATCGGCTGACATACCGCAGAGAGTACCCTGAGCACCACGCTTATCGAGAATCTCGTTGTAACGATCAGTCTGAAGCACGGTGATGTTATGCTCCTTCTTATACTGACCAATCTCACGGCACACGCGCATACGCTTAGAGAGCAAATCCATGAGAGAATTATCAAGTTCATCAATCTGCTTACGAAGAAGCTTGATGCCCTCTGTCGTGGAAACCTCATCACGAACGGTAAGAATAGAGAGGATATAGTCGAGAACATCAGGAGTTACCTGCTGCTTTGCATCGCTCCAAGCCTTGTCTGGATCGCAATGGCTCTCCACCATCAAACCGTCAAAGCCGAGGTCCATAGCCTGCTGACACAGAGGAGCTATGAGCTCACGCTTACCACCCATGTGAGAAGGGTCGCAGCAGATAGGAAGCTCTGGAATACGACGGCGAAGCTCGATAGGAATCTGCCACATAGGGAGGTTACGGTAGATGGTCTTGTCGTATGAAGAGAAACCACGATGAATAGCACCCATTTTCTTTACACCAGCAGCGTTAAGACGCTCAAGAGCACCAATCCAGAGCTCAAGATCTGGGTTTACAGGATTCTTTACGAGTATAGGCTTGTCATATCCCTGAAGGGCATCAGCAAGAGCCTGCATAGCGAATGGGTTGGCTGATGTACGTGCACCAATCCAAAGGATATCCATATCATATTTGTTGGCAAGCTCAACGTGCTCAGGGGTAGCAACCTCAGTACCCATAAGCATACCAGTCTCTTTCTTTGCCTGAGCCATCCACTGAAGAGCAGGCTCACCATGTCCCTCGAAGCCACCTGGCTTTGTACGAGGCTTCCACACACCAGCGCGGAAGATGTGGCATCCCTTCTCTGCGAGCTGAGTTGCCGTTTTCATTACCTGTTCTTCTGTCTCTGCCGAACATGGACCAGCAATGACAAAAGGACGTTTCAAATCACTTGGAAGATTAAGTGGTGAAAGTTGTAATTCCATATTGAAGCCCCCTATCTCCCCCGAGGGGGAATCTTTTTATATAGTAATGATTGCTCATACCATAACCGCTGGAGGCTGTGCGGGGTTATATTATTTTTATCTTTTTTCTGTTTTTGGAGTAATAAGGAGTACAAGGAGTAATAAGGAGTACAAGACGAATGTCTTTTTCGCTAAGAGTGTTCGACGTATTTACTAACGTCTTGTACTCCTTAAGCGACTTTAGGAGCGTCACTTCTTGTACTCCTTGTACTTCCCCTTAAAATATTGCCTTAATTCTCTCCAGCGCTTCCTGTATCTTCTCCTCCTTTGCACAGAGGGAGATGCGGATATAGCGCTCGCCATTGCTTCCGAAGATGAAGCCTGGAGTGATGAATACGCGAGCCTCATGGAGTACCTTCTCTGTGAGTTCCTCGCAAGTCTTATAATGCTCTGGAATGCGTCCCCAGAGGAACATACCCACCTGAGTCTTGTCATAGGTACATCCGAGTACATCCATTATCTTCTCTGCAACATCACGACGCTTGCGATAGAGCGTTACGTTAGCCTCGTGATGCCATTCTGGAGTATTGTTGTTGAGAGCCTCGGCAGCAGCCAACTGTATTCCGCGGAACGTACCAGAATCGATATTAGACTTTATCTTGAGCGCCCAAGAGATAATCTGTGGGTTTGATATACACATACCCACACGCCATCCCGGCATATTGTGACTCTTTGACATAGAGTTGAATTCCACACAACAATCCTTTGCTCCTGGCACCTGCATGATAGAGAGGTGTTCGTCAGAAAGGATGAATGAGTATGGGTTATCGTTCACCACTACTATATCGTGACGCTTTGCGAAATCTACCAGCTTCTCGTATGTCTCACGCATAGCACGACCACCAGTCGGCATATTCGGATAGTTTGTCCACATAATCTTGACGCCCTCAAGATCCATATTCTCAAGAGCCTCGAAATCAGGCTGCCAACCATTATCCTCACGAAGGTCATAGTTCACAATCTGCTGACCGAGAATCTTACTCAGAGATGTGTAAGTTGGATAGCCAGGATTTGGCACAAGCACCTTATCGCCTGGGTTACAGAGAGCAAGGGTAATATGAAGAATACCTTCCTTAGAACCGATTAAAGGCAACACTTCAGTATCTGGATTCACATCCACATCATACCATTTCTTATAGAAATTAGCCATTGCCTTACGAAGCTCTGGCGTACCCATTGTTGGCTGATAGCCGTGAGCTGAAGGCTGTGAAGCCACCTCAGCGAGCTTGTCTATTGTCTGCTGTGATGGTGGCATATCTGGTGAGCCGATAGCAAGACTGATGATGTCCTTGCCTTCTGCATTTAGTTTTGCAACTTCCTTCAACTTCCTGCTGAAGTAATATTCCTGTACGAGATTTAATCTGTCTGCTGGTTTCATAAAGCCTAACCAAGCCTTCCCAAAGGGAAGGATGTTTTATAGTATCATCCTTCTAATGTCTGCGCTTGGATTTTTTATATTCTGTTTGTTATTGTTTATCTGTCTATAAAGCATCCCTCCCTTTGGGAGAGGCCTTCAGAGTGGGCTACTTCCCTTTATACTCTCCCAATATCTTCAGTTCCTTAGTAAGAGGAATGATAGCGTCTATTGACTGACGATATCGGATAAGGTCGGAATAGGTTACGTCCACATAGAACATATATTCCCACTCATGACCGATAACCGGGAGCGACTGTATCTTGGTGAGGTTGATGCCGTAGAAAGAGAGGATTGTCAATACCTTACTGAGCGAACCCTCCTCGTGAGGCAAAGAGAAAACAAGACTTGCCTTGTCTGCCTCGTTTAGAGGACGAAGGAAATCGGCCTTCATAGGATTGCTAACCACGAGGAAACGTGTATAGTTGTGCTTATTATCCTCTATGGCATCCTCAAGAACCTTCATCCCATAGAAACGTGCAGCGTCTGAGTGACAGATTGCGGCACAACCTTTTTTGTGAAGACGCTTGATCTTCTCAGCCGATCCTGCGGTATCCTCATCTTCCACAGCCTTTATATGCGGATATTTGCTGAGGAAGTTACGACATTGCATCAGGGCAACCGGATGTGAATGAACCTCTTCTATGGTGTCCCAATCATCTTCTGGCAAGCAATTGATAGAGTGCTGTATGTGAAGCTTATGCTCACCCACGATGGTGGTGTTAGAGTCACGAAGCAGCTCATAGTTGTGAAGGAGACTACCGGCAATAGTATTCTCTATGGCAAGCATACCTATCGTCGTAGGATCTTCCTTTATCTTCTCGAAGACCTCCTCGAAAGTCTGGCAGCATATCAGCTGTATCTGCTCGCCTTCGTAGAATTGATGAGCCGCAATGTCATGGAACGACCCGATAATACCCTGTATTGCTATTCTTTTCATATTTCTATTTTTTGTCTAAAGCCTAAGGTCTAAAGTCTAAGGTCTTTCACCTTTGTCTTTTGTCTTTTGACCTTTGTCCTATGCTCTTACTAACGAAAAATCCCGCATCATTTGTATGAAGCGGGACTTTACGTAAAACCTTACATTTGGTTTCGTTTTGTCTTAAGTTGAAATTTACACGCAACTTCCCGCTTCACAGTTTCCTGCAAAGTAAAAGTAAAAGTAATAATAATAAGATGAGAAATTCTTATTCATATTTCAACTATATTCTTGTTTACTATTTAATGCAATTATTACTAAATGCGGTGCAAAATTACTAAATTTATTCCGAACTCACAAACATTTTCTCACTTTTTTCTACATTTTAGCAGAAAAATGTAAGTATTTGGGCACATACCATAGAATTATGACATAAAATCACTATTTCTTGGTATTGTGAGTTTCAACAGAAAGTCGTACCTTTGCACCCAGATATCTGACATTACGCTCTATAAATCTATAGACAACAGTCAGACGTCGCAGATTTTTGTTATAAGATAAAGTTCATAATGTTTTTGTATAATAATATGGCTGGCTGTGAAGTCAGCCTTTTATTATTTAGTGCTGAGCACAAAATTGCCTTCTTTCTTGTTTATAGTCACCTCAGAATCCTCATTAATAGAAAACTTTATATCAGGAACTGGTTGAAGCTGCTGATTTTTCAGTTCATATAGCTTATCATCAATGAGGGCAAAGCCCTTTTTCTTGTCGTTTATTGTATAACTATATACCTCTGTTTTACCAGAGGACTTTCTAATTTCATGTTTATCTGTAGGCTTTTTCACGTTACACACAAACAAAGTCTTTGCAAGAAAATCCTCAGAATTTTGTGTAAAGTAAATATTGCCTGTTTCATCCATAGAGAAATCAGGACAGCCACTAACCAGTCGAACTAACTTGTTTTCCTTTTTATAATAAACATACAAGTCATATTGTACTGATACAACATAATAATCCTCAAATTCATAAATCCTTGTTATTTGCCCTTCCATTTCCTGTGGAATACACGGAACAGATTGCCTGAAAGAACAGATACCATCAACATAATGCTTTATATTCACCTTTTCATTAGACGAATCAATCTCTGCTATGATAACATCACGATTGTCTATATAGAGATTATCAATTTCAAGCTCTGTTTGTAAAAACACAGAGGCTTTCGGCTCTTGAAAAAGATGTCTTTTCTTAATTGTATTGTTGTCGCAATAATAAAGCATATCCCCCAAAAACTTCACTTCTACGGACAATAGCGAATCCTTTTGATTGGTCTTTAAGTTCTGCAAATACACATTCTTCTCTTTACTCTCGCTATCAGAGTATGTATAATATACAAGACAAGGAGAATTGTAATACACAAATTCACCTTCAAAAGTTTTTGTATTGGCAGCTGCTAATGGAATTGTAAATAACATTAGCAATAAAGTAATCATTATCTTCATTGAACATCAACGATATAGTTCTTTCTGATGGCAAAAGTAACCAATAAATCCCAAACTGCCAAAGAAAATCACAGGAAAAATTTATATCAGAAGATGAAGATAGTTACTTAAACATTATACATACAAGATATTTCCCCGTTTTTATTTGGTTGTATTAGTTTTTTTGTTTACTTTTGTCCTCGATATAAGCAATATCAGGAAAACGACAAGAAAAATGGATATTCAACAAATATTTATGCAACTTTTAGACAAATATATGGAGAACAATAAAAAAATTCTTTGTTCCATATTATTTCTTTTGCTTGTTATCAATGCTAATGCTCAAGGCCCCAACTTAGGTCAACAGCAGGCTTTTTCCTCTTTTCAAATACCTAATAATGTTGAATCTGATTTGGGGTATGGAAAATTGCTTGGCAGGTATATAACTCTTGCTATGATGAATGAATCATGTATATCTTTGCATAAAGACTCATTAATGAGTCTTTATGCAAGAAGTTCTTTTAGAAATACCATTTTATATTTATGTGACTCTACGAATTATGTAAATACGAATTTTTTATATGAAAATATTGACAGATGGGAGGAAAATCTGCCTAATTTATTGTCTTATTGCCATGACCCCGAAATTAGATATGCAATATCAGACAGTCTCCTAACCAAAGGTTATAATACGGGTTTATTAGCAATGTGGGATTCATGCAATACGAATAGATTATGTAATTATATAAAATACAGAGATAAACAAATCGAATATAAGAAAATATACTTATTAGGTGATTTAGCTATCATTTCTTATAACAGCAAAAACAAAAATGAGTATAATTATCTTATTAATTTTATAAAAAACACAGATAAAAAATTTTATAGGTTTATTAAAAAACTATCAGCAAAAAAAGGAGGAATCAGTTATTATGAGTATATGGCTGATTTTAATGATTATATGTGTAAATGATATGTTTCTTGCCAACACCATCCTTGGCGGTGTGGGATTTTTCTTTTCTCTCTTTCTTGATTTTTCAACCTAGAACAGGGGATAATCCTTTGCAAGAAACTCCGCTGTTATTCCGTTCTTCCTTCGAAGATACTCCATCGTTACTCCATCGTTACTCCATCGCAAGTCCATCGTTTCGATGGAGTATCTATGGAGAACTGATGGACTATCGATGGAGTATCCTCGGACTTTCAAAGGGAAATTGACTTTGCTTTTTTATAATAATATGGCTGGCTGTGAAGTCAGCCATTTATTATTTCAGACGGCCTGAAAGGCCAAAAGCTCCAAGCCCGGGGCAACGCCCTGCGGCGTAATGCGCCAATAGGTTCGCCCTGAAAGGGCAAAAGCTCTAATACAAGCCAATGCTTTTGCCCTTACAGGGCGAACAAACCTTATCGCTATACCTAGGGCGATGCCCTAGGCTAAGTGCCTGTTAGCCTTTCAGGCTGCCTATCTCGTAAATGCAGATAACATTTTACAGCTTTCAAGGAGTACAAGACCGTCACAAGTAAAAATCTGTCTGGAAGACAGTACTCTTAGTAACCCCGTACATACGAGTGAAACGAGGATGTGCGGGGATTAAGTCCCAATCCTTCTGCTGCCTGGAGGGCAGTACATCGCGAAAGGTCGTGCGTGAAAGCCAATCAGGTACAGCCATCCAGGCTGGTAATATAGTCGAGGTTTTCTATCCGAGGGCATCCTCTCCTTCGTCGAGTATGCACCTCGGTTACTCATAGTGTTGCCTTTCAGGCAATTTTGTACTCCTTGCTACTCCTAAAAGCAACCATCACTTCTTCCTCAATGGAATGGTATATCCGCAAGTAAAATCAAACGTATAAAAATATACAGGCTCACTCCATGATTCCCACGCACTATGCACACCGTCATCAGGAGAAATAGCATCACAAATGCGATTCCCGTCAAGATGATACGTAGCACTAAAAGTGAAATTCTTGTATTCAAACGAGAGACCGATAGGAACGCTCCACATAGCCTGGTCAATAATCTCACTACCGCCCTCCTTATCCTCTTCATCCACCGACACATCCTCACCATACGCCCTATAATGAGTCGTGAGATTGCCAACCTTACTCATGAGTTCTATACCTACACGAGCTGACAAATTCGGTTTGAGATACATCTTCCATTGCAAGCCAAAATTCAGGAAGTCAACCGTCATCTTATCATCTCCGTCAGTATTTCCATAATACCCCTTATAATCAATCATGCATCCCTGACGTCGGTAGTTGGCATCCATGAGCAAAGAGGATGATTTCAAAAGCTGCCACTCAAACTGACCGCCCAATGTCATATTAACCTTCCACTTCAAATCACAGGAACTACTAAATGCCTTCGACTCCATATTCGAGAACATCAGACCCATATAAGGACGGAAACAACACTCTCCCTTTTCATACTGAGCCATTACCGAGCCCACACATAGCATAAATGCTATAATAAACGTTAATCTCTTCATCATAAACATTCAAACGTATAATTTGGCTGCAAAGGTACAAATATTTCTGATTACCGCAAAACATCGGCCTTGTTTTTTAGTCAACAGATCTGTACGAAATTATTATCTTAATCCCTTAATCTCGCCCTTCTCCCCCATCCTATCGCCCATTCCGAAATGGGACTTACAACGGATTTGAAGCGAACCTGAAGCGGACCTGTGTCGAGGTTAGAGTTATGAGGTTAGAGGTTAGAGTTGAAAACATTGGCGCTGACCATACACCGAATGGTATTCTTCACTCTTCGCTTTTCGTTCTTCACTTATCTAGTGACCGCCATCACCCAACACCCATCACCTGATTCACGCATTTCCGCTCTTGGCCTTTGATTGGAAAGCGCAACCGCCAACCCCTAACACCCAACACCTATCACCTGATTCCGAGTGCAAAGTTACTACAATTTCCCCGAACACCACAATCTAACACGGGAAAAAATATGTTAGATTCGAAAAAACTGCACTCTCCTTTCATAACTCATTGATACACAGAGAGAAATTTTCGGAAGCACATCATAAAAGAACCCAATCTAACATATAACCGTTAGATTCATAAGGGAGGGGGTATGTGTGTCTTATATAGCCAAAATAATAATATAATATATTAATATATTATATTATTATTTTGAGGTTAGTAAAGGTGTGTCCCACTCTCCCTATTCAATCTAACAGTTATATGTTAGAAACCCATTCTGAGCCTCCTGTTAGGGGGTGAATCTAACATATCTTGAAATATGATATTTTCGTGATTGTTTATAAAAACGCATTTTTACTTGTTTTTACCACCAAAGAACACAGAAAACGTAGCGAAATCCCCCATTTTTCCGAGCATTTCGTGTTCATTTTCGTTCCTGATGATGAGGTGGTTTCAACCCACCCTATCTCTCTTTTGTCTGTTTGAGCACGAAAGTAACATAATATCTGATATTTTAGATAGGGAGAGGGGGTAACTAATACCAACGCTGAACGATTCGATCACCGTGTTGGTTCTTATTACAAATGGCAGTAAAATTGATGATTTCGAGAGAAAAACTTGTGCGTCCGGGATTTATTTCGTACTTTTGCAAATACTAAAACTAACATATTACAAAGAAATGAATAAACAGAAAACCACATTTTCTAATCTCTATAAGTTGTTGCTATTATTCTCCGTAGCATTGATTATGTCGTGCGGAAACGGTGCTCCTCAATCCAAGTCCAAGTCAATGGATATCAATGGATTGAGCGAGGAAGAAAAGGCTTTAGCTAAAAGGCAAGAGACAGACAACTGCGTTGATAGCACAGATGAGAAGACTGTAAGGAAAAATCTCGAAAAGGCTGTACGCTGCATCGTGAATAACGATGCCAAGGGATTTGCAGCCTGTTGCGAATATCCCATAGAAAGGATGTTGCCAATACATGCCATAACCAACGAGGCTGAGATGATAAAATATTTCGATATTCTATTTGACGACTCGATTAAGGCCGTGTTAAAGAACAAGACGGCAAAAGACTGGGAACAAGTCGGTTGGCGTGGACTGATGCTTGAGCAAGGCAATTTGTGGGGATCAGAACTCAACGGAAAAATCACAAGCATAAACTTTCATTCTGCAAGGGAACAAAAGCTTTTCAATGATATGGTTGCCAAGGATATGGCAAGACTTGATGCGTCATTGCAAGGCGACTGGGTTATTGATGAAGGATTCAAATGCCCTAACGGATATACCGTAAGGATTGACCGCTCTGGTGATTCTGAAATATTCAGGATTGCCATCTTCTTCAAGGGAACATCACTTCATGCAAAGCCAGACATAATGATGTTTGGCGAATTGGAGATTGAGGGCTCGATAGGCAATCGCCACTATACATTCAAGGATGATAAGGGAAATGAGGCTTCGTACTGGCACTTCTATACGTATGAAGAAGGTAGTAGTCCATTTGAATTTTCTTTGAGCGGTGAAGTGAAATATGAATCAACAAACATAAAATTAGTGTATTGGGATGAACTTTAAGGGATTTGGCTAAAGCAAGTGAAAATTATTTGAAACGCAGAGACACGAAGACGCAGAGAATATTTTGAACACGAAAGATACGAAACAGCACCTTGCGGTGCTTGAAATTAATGCGGTATTAATGTGTTATTAATGCGATATTATATGTCTCACTCCGTGAGGAAACATTAATGACCACAAATTTCACGTTAATGTCGCATTAATTTTCGTGAGTTTCGTGTTCAAAAAAGATATTAATGTCAGAATTAACGTTTTAATTTATGTCATAATTAATGTTTCGCCGTAAGGCTTTTTTCTTGCAACATTAATTGGACGTTAATTGAGACATTAATTGAAACATTAATTTTTTCAACCACAGAT
>Ga0256404_1000451_pt1 | contig 106635 bp, 97 predicted proteins | sample RumenRJG_01DNA_FD_185990 | JGI IMG/M metagenome (GOLD analysis project Ga0256404, IMG submission 185990) | Bovine rumen microbial communities from Lethbridge, Alberta, Canada - RJG_01 | ecosystem: Host-associated > Mammals > Digestive system > Stomach > Rumen | place: Canada: Alberta...
GAGGATTCTTTACAGCGATGCGGCTGCTGTGGATGACAGAACGCATCAGTCCTTCAGAGAGGTAGTCGCTGGTGTTGTCATCGAAGTCCGAGAAGTACTGCTCCATGATGTGGTTCATGATGTCGTAAATACCCGCCTTCATCTGGTTCTCGGGTACGGTCATCGTGAACTTCGGATTGAGGATAGAGAACTTAGGCATCAAGCGACTGTCGAACACATGCCCCACCTTGAAAGTATGCTCGGCATCGGTAATCACAGTGCCGGCGTTCATCTCAGAGCCAGTGCCAGCCATCGTCAGGATACAGCCCACAGGCAGCAGTCTCTGGTCCTTAGCGGAATTTTCCTGCTTCAGCCAGAACTTGTCCCAGTAGTCGCCTTCATAATAGACAGATGCAGCCACGGCCTTCGAGTAGTCGCAAACGCTGCCGCCGCCAAGGGCAAGGATCAAGTCTACCTCGTTTTCGCGGGCAATCTTGACACCCTCATGCAGTTTCTCTAAGGTGGGGTTGGTCATTACGCCCGGGTTCTCCACGATGGTCTTGCTTGCCTCTTTCAGAATGGCAATCACCTGGTCATAGATGCCGTTGCGTTTCACACTGCCGCTACCATAGTTGAGCAGCACCACTGGGCCATAGCCCTTCAGTTCGTCCTTGAGGAAGTTCAAAGACTCATCACCAAAATACAGTTTGGTTGGGTTGTAATAAGAAAAGTTTCCTAACATAGTTGTTTTTTTATTATCCGTAATTTTGACTTCGTCGAACATACTCACGCTCGGCGGAATTCATGCAAGCATGATTCTGCCCTCACTTAACCGTATGTTTCAATTAAGTATTTCACGAACTGCGGGTCGCCGAAGTTGATGAAGCCGGTGTCCTGTTGGTTGAGGGTGGCAATCTGCGACATATCATCGTCGGAGAGTGTGAAGTCGAAGATGTCGAAGTTCTGCGCCATGCGCTCCTTGTGAGTTGATTTGGGGATGGCTACGATACCACGCTGGGTGAGCCAGCGGAGGGCAACCTGTGCAGCAGTCTTACCATACTTCGCTCCAATGGCAGCCAACACCTCGCTCTTTACGATACCTTCAGCACCCTGTCCGCCAAGCGGTCCCCACGCCATCACCTTCGTGCCGAACTCAGCGTGAATCGGCTCGATATACGTCTGCTGCGCAAGGGCGTTGCACTGCAACTGGTTCACCATCGGCTTCAGCTCCACGTAGTGCGCAAAGTCGAAGAAACGGCCTGCCTGGAAGTTGCTCACACCGATGGCACGCACCTTGCCTGTACGATAAGCCTTCTCCATAGCCCGCCAAGTGCCGAACACGTCACCATAGGCCTGATGGATGAGCAACAGGTCGATATAGTCTGTCTGCAACTTGCGCAGACTCTCATCGATGCTCTTGGCAGCCTTTTCCTCGCCTGCGTTCGAGATCCACACCTTCGTCACGAGGAACAAGTCTTCGCGCTTGATTCCACTCTTGCGCCAAGCCGCGCCCACACCCTCCTCGTTCTGGTAAGCCTGCGCCGTATCAATCAGGCGATAGCCTACACTTAATGCATCACTCACGCAACGCTCACACTCTTCAGGGCTTACAAGAAACACACCGTAGCCCAATGTAGGCATCTGAACACCATTGTATAGTTTTATGTATTCCATATTATTCGTCGTTAATATCCTAAACCATTCAACCACTTCTCGACCTTTTTCTTTTCCGTACGCACCTCGTGACCGTAGATGCTGAAGCCCTTGGTGACATTTGCCCCAGGGAATGCTTCCTTCACATCCTCCACACAGTTGGCCAATCCAGAGCCTTCGTGAGTGGTGAAAGGAATGACGGTCTTACCCTTCAGGTCGTTTGCATGCTTCTTGAAGAAGGTGAACATCACTTGCGGATAAGTGCCCCACCATACGGGGCCTCCAATGAAAACGGTATCGTAGCCGCTCATATCTACATCTCCTTCGTACTCTGGCAATTCGCCTTTCTTGGTCTCTTCCTTTGCCAGATTGATGAGTGGTGTATAAGCCATCCCGTCGTACTTGTGGGTGACAATTTCAAACTGCTCAGCGCCCGTCAATTCTGTGATGTAGTCGGCCACAATCTTCGTGTTGCCCACCTCAATGTTTCCTACTGCATAGTTGTCTCCCGCATGTGAGAAGAATACTACCAAACTTTTACCATCCTTGTTCATAACTTTCTCCTGTTTTGCGCCGCCGCTGCAAGCCGTGGAAATCAGCAATGCTATGGCGGCTGTGATGATACTTTTGATATTCATTTTAAATATACTTTTGAATTTGGGTGCAAAGTTACGACGATTTTCCGATACTTTGGTTTCACAAATTACTTCACGATTTTCACTTTTTGCCGAAAATGTTCTTTTATATACAAAATAATGTGTAATTTCGCAGCCATGAAGGCAGATTTTCTATATTCCACAGACTTCTACGGGATGAATACCCGAGAGTTGAGCCACACCTGCATGCACCTGCTTTGCTTGTCAGGTGAGGCAAGTTTTGTATTCAACGAGCATTGCTATCACATTGTCAGAAACGACCTTGTAGTGATACCGATGCCTGATCGTATCAGCAACTTGGCGGCACATGCAGACTTGCAGGTAGAATGGTTTGCTGCTGATTACAAGTTCCTGCAGAACCTGTTGCCATCGAACAACTACAGCATCGGAGGCAGTATCTCACTGAACCAAGACCCTGTCATCAAGCTCTCAGACGAGCAGGCACAGCATCTGCTTGATGACTTCCATCGTCTTCGTGACCGCATGGACGACAGCCATTTGCAGTTCTATCGCGAACTGATGGGCAGTCTCTGCCTGACGATGATGTACGACATCTTCGAGGCCCATGCCCAACGTGATGCAACAGACACCCATACCGACCGCACAGCCTACATCGTGAAACAACTGATGGCTCTGCTGGCTACGGGCATCAGCCGAACGGAGCGTGATGTGAGCTACTATGCCGAACGGCTGAACGTATCGCCCAAATATCTTTCTGCCACCATCAAACGTGTGACAGGACACAGTGTCACCTCATACATCGACCGTCATACCATACCTATGTTAAAAGACTATCTGAATGATGAACGCCTGTCACTCACTCAGATAGCCGACCTGATGAACTTCACATCGCTCTCTTACTTCAGCCGTTACTGCACCAAGCATCTTGGCCAGTCGCCCAGCGATTACCGTATGAGTCTTCAACCGAAATAAAGTGAAATCTAATTTGTTGACAGTTCATATAGCACATCTGTTATCGTATTATCTTTTGATACAACTGTATTTGCCTCTTGTCAAGATTGGTAATCTTTATCTGAACCTTGGTTGGATGCGGTACGTCATCATGCATAGATATAAGTACTTTTGCTATTACCTGTTCAACATTTAAAAAAGAGACCTGCCCAAACGGACAGGTCCCTTAAATTTATATCAGTGTGATAATTACTCTTCGACGGCTGCCTGGGCGGCGGCTAGACGATACTGAGTATCAGTTACTTACAGAGTTAGTGTAAAGTACTGGCACCTCTTTTTAGACTCATTCTGCTCATTTTGCCTCATTTTTCAGGGAAAAAATGGCTCAATGGCAGATTCATTCTCATTTCTTGATTTTATCTTTATTTTGTTTTACACTAGATATACCTCTCCAACACTTCTCATACCTACATCCACTCTTCCCATACCTTAGCCATAGTCTTGCTTCGATGCTCCTCCTATCCTTGTCCGCTATTTGCTCGCTATATGCTCGCTACTTGTTCGGTCTAATACCGAACATCTACCGGACAAGTACCGGACATCTACCGAACATGAATAGGAGCTACTCCCTTGCACTATCCTTGTTACATTGGGGCTACTTACTGGTTCTATTGGAGATGTTCTTTAGATTAATATTAAATATACTATAGATAACGAATCTCTTCTTGCCACAATTTGTCTCAGTTAAAAGAAAAACGGATGGAATTCAATGCCATAAGTTTCCTGGATCTATATTTCTCTTTTTTCTGAGGAAGTTCCAATCACCATTGTTCCCTCCCCTCTCGCTCACCTTTTCCTTTGACTGATAAACCAGTCTTCGACGAAAAGAAAAAGATCAAACCGTCTGCCGTTTCTGCTTTCGCAAGTCGATGAAATTAAGCTGCGATGATGAAATGCTTCTTATTTCCCCCTATTCACGATCTCCTCGTGGAAGAAATAGTTCACCACCACCGGCGGCTCGCCATGAAGGGAGCGCATGGAGTCGTCGTTGCGGACGTATGGCAGCCCTTCAGTCTCACAAAAGGCGCGCATCTGCATGTCGAGCTGCATCCAGTAGGAGCGGTCTTTCTTCGTGTAGATGTCATGGTAGAGCTGGTCCAGTTCGGGGTGGTGCTCATGAATCCACGCGAAAATCTTGCCTTTGTAGTCGCCACGCAGATTCAGGTTCTCCAGCCAAACGAGGTTACAGCAGTCCTTGGCCTTGCGGATGATGGCTTCGACATCGGTGATGCCGGGGAATATCGGAGAGATGAAACAAGTGGTCTCTACGCCAGCCTCGTAGAACTGGCGCATGGCATCCAGGCGGCGCTCGATGCTGACGGCCACGTCCATCTCGCGGCGGAAAGACTCGTCAAGCGTGTTGATGCTCCACGACACACGGGCATGGGGAAAGGTCTTGATGAGGTCAAGGTCACGCAACACAAGGTCAGACTTCGTGGCGATGCTCACGCTGATGCCACTGCCCTGAAGCTGTTCCAACAAGGCACGGGTGCGCTTATACTTAGCCTCGTGCGGCTGGTAGCAGTCGGTCACGGAGCCGAAGAAGGCTTCCTTGCCTGCATACCGTTTGACATTCTTAATCTCTGGCCAGTACTTCACATCTATGAACTCGCCCCACGGCTCAGGGTGGTTCGTAAACCGCTTCATAAACGAGGCATAACAGTACTTACAGCCGTGCAGACAGCCCACGTATGGATTCACCGAGAAGTCGGCCACCGGCAGGTTCGACTTCGTCATCACTGATTTTACTTCAATTTCTTGTATCTTCACCATATTGTTTCTTATTTTGACGATGCAAAGGTACGACAATTTCCCCAGACCATTGCAAGACAAACAGCGACTGAAATGTCACTTTTCGGGACTATTGATGGTTCCCTGCAATATGACTCGACTGGAACCCGATATTGGCACGCCGGGCTTGCGCCATCTGCTGACTACGGGGGATGCGATACAGACGGCCATTCTTTCGGAACAACGCCCCCGTCTGCTTGAAATGAAATGGGACGTTTGATTCGACGCACTGGCGGCGGATGTCAAGTACCCAGTCATAGTCACACACACGGGCATCACGGCCAGACTCACCGCCTACAGTCACTTGTTCTGTCCAGGAACCAAGACCACCACGGAAGTCAATACGCTCCAACAGCGGTTCACAGATGATAGCCTTATGACGAATAGGCAGTTCGCGAAAGATGGGCAGTCGCTCGTCTGTACGACACTGATTCTCCATTGTGCAGCAGATGGTGACATTTTCATAACCATTGCCCCAATCCTCTGGCAAAAAACTGACTATCCGCTCTGGCCGCTTAGTGACGATGTAGAAGTGCAGATCGCTCCTACGCTGAATCATCAGCCAAGCATCTTCGCGCCAAGCATCGCCTTCCTCGATGAAGAAGTCCGATGTGAAACACGTCCACATCAGCGTGCCTGGTGACACCTTCCACTGTCCTTGACGGTCACGACGGACGGGCAGGTTGAACGAGGCTGTCTTATGCACCACGTTCGAGTCCTTCTCAAACTCTGCATCGCGCCGATAGACATAGCAGTGCTGACAACCTTCGCTCTTCTTATGGCATCCATGCCACAGATTCCACATCTGGCTCATCTCTGGCACACCTTGTCAATGCACCATGCGAAGCCTTTGGCGGTACGGCGGGCACCATCCGCGAAATGATTGCCAGTGTTCCATTCCAGCGTCGTGTGGTCGGAACCGAGCGTCTGCTTCAGGTGTTCATGCTCCCAACGGAGGTTATTGCCCACCTGTGCTATTGCCTTGTCGCGGGTATGCTCTTCACGGTCACCAAGGCTGAGATAGACGTAGGGAGTCTTGACGGGATGCTGACGGGCATAGTCCTGCCATCCTGCAATCCACACCGAGGGTGACATGGCGGCAATGGCAGCAAAACTATCGGACTCAGAGCCAGACCAAAGGGAAAAGAGACCACCAAGGCTGTAGCCGCCTAAGACAATGGGAATCTCGCCGTATTCCTGATGCAAATAGGGAATCAATTCTTCTGTGATATAACGGAGCGACTCTCCCGCATGTTCGCCCACGGCCTGACGCTTCGAAACAGCAGGGTCGTGCCACGGTGTGAGTTCCACCTCCCAGTCGCCGATGGCAAAGGCTGCCATCACGAACGATGTTCCCGAAGCCTCGCTAATCATGGCCACCTCGCTGTCAATGCTGTCACGCTCCTGTGCGCCCAGCGTCTGGATGAGTAACACTTTCGGCTCCTCACCTTCGTTATACAACAGGCACTCACGCCCACCGATTTCTACAATTTGTTTCATATTCGTTGCAAAATTACTATTTCATTCTGAAAAGGACAAATGCATCATGTCCTTCATGTCACTGAAGCCGAGAACCGAGTAGAGCAGACGGCCAGCTTCGGAGGTTTCGAGATAGATCTTCTTGATGCCACGGGAGAGTGCTGCGCCTACCAGCCAGCGGACAATGCGTTTTCCTATGCCGTGTCCCTGATGCTCAGGTCGCACGTAGATGTTCATCAAATAAGCACAATGACCTGTAGGATTGTCAGGCGAGGGCATCTCATCGTAGAGGCACAATCCGCCACAGCCCACGACCGCCTCGTCTTCTACGGCGAAGCAGGCGATATGACTGCCATTGTCCAATGCCTTGCGATAGTAGTCAATGTTCTGCTTACGGAGTTCGGCGGTGTCAGCATCGGCGGGGATGGAGAATACGCAATGCAGCACCTCCATGCGCCATTGAATCAAAAGGTCAAGGTCATCGAGCGATGCCTGACGGATGGTGATGTCGTTAAGCATAGAGCCGCCCCTCCTTTCTCACAATGGGCAGAGCTCGACGGTCCACCTTGCCGTTGGGAGTCATCGGCAGCGAGGGCATGGTGACGAAGAACTCGGGAATCATAAACGAAGTGAGATGGTCGGCCAGCGAGCGCTTCAGCGTGTTCAGACTGAACCGCTTGCTGCGAGGTACGACATAGGCCACAAGGTACGACAGCCCGACGGTGTCGGTCTGTGGACACACCACGGCGGTCTCCACCTCCCGCTGGTCGCATAGCACGTTCTCTACCTCATCGCTCTCCACGCGCTTGCCCATAATCATCACCTGCTTGTCCTTACGGTGGAGGAAGGCAAGATTCCCGTCGGGCAGCACATAGCCGAGGTCACCACTGCGATAGACGCGACGGCCATCGGGCATCGTGGTGAAATTGGCATTTTCAGGCACATCACCCTGATATCCGAGGGAGATGCCGTTGCCGAAGATGCAGATTTCGCCTGTCTCGCCGTCCTTTACGGGTTGCAGACGGTCATCGAGAATCTCGATGCTCGTGCCGAGGACGGCCTTGCCGATGGGGAATGTTCCGTCAGCCAGCGGCTGGGCATTATCCACACGGAAGTAGGAGGCGCAGACGGTGGTCTCGCTGGGGCCGTAGGTGTTGTAGATCATCACGCCCTGCGTGCGCAGACGGTCGATGTATTTGGCACGGATGACATCGCCACCGCTAATCAACAGGCGCAATGAATGAGGAATCCGGGGAAGTTTGTTAATCTCTAATAATAAATAAGGAAAGCTGCTGAGCATCGTCACTTGGTTGCGCTCGATGTAGTCCATCAGTCGGCGGATGTCGGCCTTGGTCTCTTCCGAGGGGATGCAGAGTGTGGCACCACTGAGCAAGGTCGTAAAGACCTCCTCCACGAAAATGTCGAACGAGCAGACGGAGTGTTGCAGCATACGGTCGCCCGGCTGGGGATGAAACTCATGCTGGAAGGCACGGACGTAGTGCAGCACATTCTCGTTTGTCACCATCACGCCCTTGGGCTTGCCTGTCGTACCGCTGGTGTAGAGGATGTAGGCGAGGTCGCTCACCTTATTTATATTGTTATGTATATGCTGTATGCCCTTGTCCGTCACAACAAAGTCACAGTCCTCCATCATATACTTGATGCGCTCCTTGGGGAAGGATGGTTCGGCGGGTACATACGCAGCCCCCGACTTCAATGCTGCCAGAATGGTGGCAATCATCTCTACCGAGTGGCTCATCACAATGCCCACCTTGGCGGGCTGCTTCACGGGAAAACCATCAGCTATTTCAGTTGCCAACGCGTCCAGTTCGCCATACGTCAGGCACTTCTTCTCGTCCATCACGGCCACAGCATCTGTCTGTGACGTCACTTGCTGTTTGAATACATCATAAATTGTCTTCATATTTGTCTTGCTTATTAATTGTTGCTTGTTTTCGGGTGCAATTCTGTGCGAACCGAGAGCAGAGCCAAGCTTGCTTGAGCTATGCCGAGGTGATGCCAGAATCGCAGTGTCATTTTTGACGCTGCAAAGGTACGGCCTTTTCCCCAATGCATTGCAAGACAAACAGCGACGGAAATGTCACTTTTCGGGACTAAGCTTTTTCTCTATATTGCGTTCCGCGATTTCGGACGCGACTCGGCAAAGCTTAAGCAAGCTTAACTTTGCTCTCGCTGCTCCCGAAATTCCAATGGTGTCATCGCCATGTGTTTCTTGAACAGGCGGACGAAGTAGGTGGCGGTATCAAAGTGCAGCTGGACGGCGATGTCGGCCACCGGGAGCGTGGCGTACTTCAGTTGTCGGCAGGCCTCGGCCAGAATCTGGTCGAGAATGTAGGTCTTGGCCGACTTGCCGAGCGACTGGCGCACGATTTTGTTCAGGTAGTTGGGCGTGATGCAGAGGCGGTCGGCATAGAACTCCGTGCCGTGCTCCTCGCGGAAGTGGTCACTTACGAGTTGTACGAAGTCATCCACATAGCGGCTCACGGGGATGTCCGTCAGACTGCGCTGAACGGTCTCCACTTGCTCTGCATCCACCATCGGCACCCGTTGCAGAAGCATCATCGTCTCGTAGAGCATGGCCCGCAGGATGTGCTGGTCTTTCTGGGCATAGTCTGTTATCTCGCTGCGCATCTCCTGATAGAGCGAGAGGATGCGCTCAAAGGCGGCCTCGTCCGCCATCAGGAACGGACTGCTGCGGTCTGCCTGCAGATAGCTGAAGCGTTCGAGGAAGTGAGGGTCACTGAAAAACGAGAGCAGGAACTCCTTCTCGAATATCAGGTTCAGGGCCTCTATCTGCGGCTTTGCCTCGAACGCCCACACCTCGCCCGGTATGGAGCAAATGATTAGTCCCTTTTCCAGCTGGCGCGATTTTCCGTTGACGGCAATCACGTCAGAACCTTCCAGCACCAGTGTGATGCTGTAGAAGGTCTCACTGAACACGAGTGTACGACTGATGTCGGGCATCATCTTCTCGTAGCTGATGACATCCACCAACAGTTCGTCGCCATACTTATGCTTATAGAATTTATATACAGGTATTTTCTTCATTTTAGTATTTCAGCCAGAAACTATGATTCCGACCTATTCACAAAGAAATGTTCTGGTGTCAGCTGGCGATATACGAGCAGTATTTGCTGAGCAAATTGGACAATGGCAAATCTCCTTTCTGGTATCTATCTGCATCGAGCTTGAGAATTCTTTCGTTAATAGGTCTCTTTCCTTTATATAAGGCTTTTAGATATGGTATGCCATTCTCTTCAACAATGTTTACATCCGTGAAGAATTGCGTCATGTCCTCAGCATCATAGACGATGGAATAACTTGGGCGCTTTGCCCCAGGAATGTCTTCTATCAGGATATTCTTTTCCACGAGGTCTTGTATGTCACGTATGGCAGTGTCCTTCGAGCACTTTGCCAATGTTGCCCATGTCTTTGATGTTATCTTTGCCTCATAGCCGTCAAGAAAGAGGTTGAGCATCTGGGTCTGACGCTCTGTCATCGGAACTGACGATGCTTTTTGCCAGAAGAAGCTCTTATTCAGGATTGTGGTGACGATGGTGTCTGCCTCGTCAAGTGCATCAACCAATTTCTGCATGTACCACACCAACCACTCCGTTATATCGCCATCGCCATGCTGCATCCGCTCCAGAATCTCGTAGTAGTGATTCTTGTCCTTGTTAATCTGTGATGAAACATTGTAGAAACGGAAATCGCTCTTTTCTCCACGAGCAAGAAGCATGTCGGAAAGGATGCGGGCCAACCGCCCATTACCATCCTCGAATGGATGAATGCTCACAAACCAGAAATGGGCAATGGCAGAACGGATGACGCTGCTCACAGGTTCCTCGCTATTAAACCAGGCAAGGAATTTTCCCATCTCCGCTTCTACACGGTTTGGCGAAGGAGCAATATAGTGAATCTTCTCGCGTCCAAACATCCCGCTGACAATATGCTCCTCGTTTGTACGGTAGTGACCTATTTCTATCTGGCTGCCTTCGCTATAGCCTGTTGGAAAGAAAGCTGCTTGCCAAGCACACAGTTTCTCTTTACTGAGAGGCAAATCATAATGCTGAATCGCTTCGAGCATTACCCCTACAACAGAATCAACATAATGCGAAGGCGCACTATATTTAATGTTTTCGATTCCAAGTTTTCTAGCAATAGAAGAACGAACCTGATCAACGTTCAGCCGTATGCCTTCTATCTCCGAAGAATATACCACATCGTATGTCAGGTTCTCGGCCATAGCACGTAACTTACTATCAAAGCCCAACGAACTCAACCTGCCGTATAGCAAGCCCTGCATACGGAATACTTTCTCCTGAAGGAGTGACACCTCAGAAGCATCCCAACGGAAGTTTGTCCAATTGTCTCTTTCGTGTATATACATAACGCATTCCTACTTTGTGCGACAAAATATTATATATAACGCCGCAAATTCTGCGGCAAAAATACGAAATTATTGTCGAATAGCCAAACAAATCTGCAAATAATCGCATATTATGCGACGTTTTTGTCTCCAAAACGTCGAAAGCATTCTTGGAGACACAAAAAAGGACCTGCCCAAACGGACAGGTCCCTTTCATTATATCAGAGAGTTTATTTACTCTTCCACGGCTGCCTGTGCGGCGGCGAGACGTGCGATGGGTACACGGAAAGGAGAGCAAGATGCGTAGTTCATGCCAATCTTAGCACAGAACTTCACGCTGCTGGGCTCACCACCGTGCTCACCACAGATACCGCAACGCAGATCGGGACGAACCTCGCGACCAGCCTTCACGGCGTACTTGATGAGTTTGCCGACACCCTTCTGGTCGAGCACCTGGAATGGGTCAACCTTCAAGATCTTCTTATCGAGGTATACAGGCAGGAACGAAGCAATGTCGTCACGAGAGTAACCGAAGGTCATCTGAGTGAGGTCGTTGGTACCGAATGAGAAGTACTGAGCCTCGGTAGCAATGCGGTCAGCGGTCAGGGCAGCACGAGGAATCTCAATCATCGTACCTATCTCGAACTCAACCTCAATGCCATACTCCTGGAACACTTCCTTAGCGGCATACTGGATAACTTCCTTCTGCTGCTTCAGCTCGTAGAGCGTACCAATCAGCGGAACCATAATCTCTGGCATAGGATTCTTGCCTTCCTTCTTCAGCTCGCAAGCAGCGCTCAGGATAGCCTTTGTCTGCATAGCAGTGATTTCGGGGAAGGTAATACCCAGACGGCAACCACGGTGACCCAGCATTGGATTGTTCTCAGCGAGAGAAGCTACACGGCGCTGGATAGTCTCGAGCGATACGCCCATCTCCTTAGCCATCGTCTCCTGTCCGGCAATATCGTGGGGAACGAACTCGTGCAAGGGAGGATCGAGCAGACGGATGTTCACGGGCAGACCGTCCATAGCCTCGAGGATACCCTTGAAGTCAGCCTTCTGGTAAGGCAGCAGCTTAGCAAGAGCCTTCTCGCGTCCGGCAACGCTGTCAGAGAGAATCATCTCACGCATAGCGATAATCTTCTTGTCCTCGAAGAACATGTGCTCAGTACGTGTCAGACCGATACCCTTAGCACCGAAGGCGCGAGCCACCTGTGCATCGTGTGGAGTATCAGCATTGGTACGAACCTGCAACTTGGTGTACTTGTCGCAGAGGTCCATCAACTCCTTGAAGTCGCCAGAGAGCTCAGCAGCCTTGGTGGGAACCTCGCCAGCGTAAACCTGACCAGTGGTACCGTTCAGAGAGATGTAGTCACCCTCCTTATATACTACGCCGTCAATCTCGACAGTTTTGTCCTTATAGCTTACGTTCAGAGCACCAACACCTGATACGCAGCACTTACCCATACCACGGGCAACCACAGCAGCGTGAGAGGTCATACCACCACGAGCGGTCAGGATACCCTCGGCAGCAGCCATACCAGCGAGGTCCTCAGGAGAGGTCTCGATACGTACGAGCACTACCTTGTGGCCGTCCTCGTGCCAAGCCTTAGCGTCGTCAGCGTGGAATACAATCTGACCACAGGCAGCACCAGGAGATGCGGGCAGACCCTGAGCGATGACCTTAGCAGCAGAGAGAGCCTTCTTGTCGAATACGGGGTGCAACAGCTCGTCGAGCTTGTTGGGCTCGCAACGCATGATGGCGGTCTTCTCGTCGATCATACCCTCGTGGAGCAGGTCGATGGCAATCTTCACCATAGCAGCACCTGTGCGCTTACCGTTACGGGTCTGCAGGAACCACAGCTTGCCCTCCTGAACGGTGAACTCCATATCCTGCATATCGTGGTAGTGGTTCTCCAAGTTCTCCTGAATCTGATTCAGCTGTGCATAGGTCTCGGGCATTGCCTCCTCCATAGAAGGATACTTGGCTACGCGCTCAGCCTCAGAGATGCCAGCACGCTCAGCCCAGCGCTGAGAGCCGATCTTGGTGATCTGCTGTGGGGTACGGATACCAGCCACAACGTCCTCACCCTGAGCATTTACGAGATACTCACCGTTGAAGAGGTTCTCACCATTAGCAGCATCACGGCTAAAGCATACACCAGTAGCAGAGGTGTCACCCATGTTACCGAATACCATAGCCATCACGCTAACAGCTGTACCCCACTCGTCGGGGATGCCTTCCATCTTACGATAGAGGATAGCGCGCTCGTTCATCCAAGAACGGAACACAGCGCAGATAGCGCCCCAGAGCTGCTCGATAGGATCGTTGGGGAAGTCCTTACCAGTGCGCTCCTTAATAGCCTTCTTGAACAACTGAACCAGCTTCTTCAGCTCGTCGACGTTCAGGTCCTTGTCCAGCTTCACGCCACGCTCAGCCTTTACCTTCTCGATGATCTCCTCGAACGGGTCGATGTCGGTCTTGTTGACGGGCTTCATCTCCAGCACGACGTCACCGTACATCTGTACGAAACGACGGTAAGAGTCATATACGAAGTGAGGATTCTGGGTCTTGTTCACCATACCCTCAGCCACCTCGTCGTTCAGACCGAGGTTCAGGATGGTGTCCATCATACCAGGCATAGAAGCGCGGGCACCAGAACGTACAGAGACAAGCAGGGGATTCTCCTTGTCGCCGAACTTAGAGTTCATCAGTACCTCGATGTGTTTCACAGCAGCCATCACATCGTCGTTCAGCAGCTCCATAATCTTTTGCTGACCAACCTGATAGTACTCGTTACAGCAATCGGTTGTGATTGTGAAACCTGGAGGAACGGGAACACCAAGCAGGTTCATCTCGGCAAGGTTAGCACCCTTACCACCGAGTTCCTCACGCATTTTTGCATTACCTTCGGCCTTACCATTACCGAAGAGGTAAACTCTTTTTTGGCTCATAAATTATTGTTTTTCTATTGTTTATAAATAATAAATAGTATTCACGAAGTGCAAAGATACAACTTTTTTCTAATTCCTGCAAGGATTTAGCATTTTTTTTGATTGTTATCGCACTGTCATGTGGAAACAACCCTGCTTGACTTCGTATTTGATATAGCAACGGCCCTCATTGCGCTTGTCGCGGAGAACTTCGGAGAGTACCCACTTGAGGGTGTCGTCGCGGACGGGTCGCGTGACGGGATGGTAACGGTTGTAACAGATATCAATCGTGGTACCAAACAGATGGCATGAGCGTTCGGTAGCATTGGGATTGTGACGTTGCAGCTTCGCTACGTCATCCATCGAACGAAGAATGCTGGTAACGATGAGCTGGTTGAAGGGAATGCCCTTATTGTAGAGGCTGTCGTAGAAGGTCTGGCCAATATCCTGCAACAGCGTGGCGGCACGAGGTACGAGATAGGGAATGGAGCTGGATAGGCGGTCAACATGCCAGTATGGACTTTCGCCGACATATACCAGTTCCTTTTTGCGTTTCTCGGCATCTTCGCGGTTTTGCACAGGACGTACGCCCCAACGTTCGGCAGCGACAATCTGGACGCTCTGGCTATCGGGAAATTCGGCCTTGTAGTTGGCCACGCCACGAATGCGATGATGATGGGTGGCAGTAAGCGTGGTCGGTTCTTCCACTATGTCCTGCGGAGTGCTACGCGTAAGATAGCGGACACCCCATAACAGGGCAACTACGACAAAGAAGCCGATGGTAAACTGTAGTTTGGTAGGATTCTTTATTTTCTTTATTATACTTCTAACTTCTTCTAACTTCATGTAACTTCTCTTATTATCGTTTACATTTCCAGTACCAGTCGTTGAACATACTTTTAGGAATACCTCTGCTGACAGCAGCATCAAGTACACGACGAGCTTCTCTGCGGCGTTCGAGCACCAGCAGCAAGTCAACGTGGTTAATGACATAGACGGGATCAAGCGGGGAAAGTTCCTCTGCGCGCTGCCAGTCGTAAAGCGCTGCTTCGTCCTGTTTCAGCTGGCGCTCCAAATTGGCTCGGGCAACATAGCCTACAGCCGAGTCCGGATGCTGTTGGATCAGCTGGTTGAGATTGTCGAGTGCATCTTGTTTACGTCCCATTTGTTGCAGTACGACCGCCAACGACAGGCGTCCTTCGAAATGACGTGGCACGATGGCTAACAGGTCGTTGAGGTCGTTGCGTGCCAAATCGAAACGTCGCATGTGCGTGTAGGCGTAAGCACGATAGAATAAGGCTGCAGGATTGCGTTCCTCGTGTCGAAGGACAAGTCCGTACTCATCGATAGCATATTGCCATTGCTGGAGTTGCAGGTTGGCATTGGCCTTGCGCAGATGCAGTTCCGTTGACCATTGCGACTCGGCAATCTGTTTGTTGATAGCCGTCAGCGAGTCGCGCCAGTTTTCCTGAGCCTGTAAAGTAAGTTGCGACTGAGTCGCAACAAACAGCAAAACCAGCATCAGGCCTCTCCGCAACATAACTATCAGGCCTTTTCGATATACTCTACAATCCATTGTCCAACTTCTTTTGTTCCGTATTTCTTGCCACCCTCGACTTGGATTTCGGGGGTGCGCACGTTAGCATCCAGCGAGGCATTGACGGCCTCACGGACAAGAGCGCCCTCCTTATTAAGTCCAAAGTGCTCCAGCAGCATAGCGGCAGAGAGAATCTGTGCCAGCGGATTGGCGAGGTTCTGACCTGCAGCCTGCGGCCATGAGCCGTGAACAGGTTCAAAAAGTGGGGTGTGCTCTCCCAACGACGACGAGGGCTGGAGTCCCATAGAACCCGTGATGCAGGAGGTCTCGTCGGTCAGGATGTCGCCAAAAGTATTCTCCGTCACGATGACATCAAAGAAACGGGGCTCCGTAAGTACACGCATCGAGGCATTATCGATAAACATATAATCGGTAGTGACCTCAGGATACTGAGGCTCCATCTCCTTGGCTATCTGGCGCCACAGACGACTAGACGCCAAGACGTTAGCCTTATCGACAACGGTGAGGTGTTTGCGACGCGTCATCGCCATCTCAAAGGCGACCTTCAGGATGCGCTCAATCTCCGGGCGTGTATAGATATTGGTGTCGAAAGCCATATCGTTGTCCTGATGCTTTTCACCAAAATACATTCCACCCGTCAGTTCGCGAATGACCACGAAATCGGCACCACGCAGCAGTTCCTCCTTCAGCGGCGATTTGTGCAGCAGGCAATCAAACGTGGCCACAGGACGGATGTTGGCAAAGAGTCCGAGTTTCTTGCGCATAGCCAGTAAGCCTGTCTCTGGACGCATCTTCAGCGTGGGATTATTATCGTATTTCAAATCGCCAACAGCAGCGAACAAGACTGCATCAGCACGCATGCATACATCATGAGTCGCATCAGGATAGGCATCGTCACAGGCATCAATAGCACAGGCACCTACCAGCGCTTCCTCATACTCGAACTCATGACCACACTTCTTGGCAATGGCGTTCATTACTGCCACACCTTGTTTCATAATCTCTGGGCCAATGCCGTCACCAGCCAATACCGCAATTTTCAGTTTCATATTTTTATTTCGTTATTTCGTTTTCAATAATGTTCAGCATCTTGAATGTCGCCTTGATGGCAGCTTCCGTCTGGTCAGCATCGAGGCCGCGTGTACGAATCATCTTACCATTGTCGTTCCACGTGATGACTGTTTGTACCAATGCATCAGTCCGTCCACCAGGAGGAATGGTGACTTGATAGTTGGCCAGAATGGGGAATGTACGGTCGAGATACTTCTTGTAAATATATCGAAGCGCTTTGACGAAGGCGTCGTACTGACCATCGCCCGTGCCTGCGGCTTCGTACTGTTGACCATTAATTTCAACTTTAACATTTGCTCCAGGGCGCAAACCATAAGCCGTTGATACAACGTAACTTATCAACTTTACTTTATCGTCAGAGCTATCGTGTTTCAACACATCAGAAACGATAAAGGGCAGGTCTTCCTGAGTCACGATTTCCTTCTTGTCACCCAACTCCGTGATGCGCTCCGTCACACGGCGCGTCTGCTCAGGAGTCAGTTCCAGTCCAAGTTCTTCGAGGTTCTTGGCGATATTGGCCTTACCGCTATTCTTACCCAGCGCATACTCACGCTTACGACCAAAACGCTCTGGCATCAACTCATTGTAGTAAAGCTTGTCTTTCGTATCACCATCGGCATGCACGCCTGCCACCTGCGTAAAGACGTTCTCACCAACAATCGGCTGATTGGGGGCAACGGAGATACCACTGAAACTCTCGACCATTCGCGAGAGGTCGTTCAACTGGCTCTCCACAATATTCGTCTTAGCATGGAACTGGTCCTTCAGGATAGCCTGCACAGAAGCCATCGGCGCATTGCCGCAACGCTCCCCTAACCCATTGACGGTGACGTGAAGACCACGCGCACCACTATAGACAGCCGCCAGCGAGTTGGATACTGCCAAGTCGTAATCGTTATGTGCGTGGAAGTCGAAGTGCACCTCTGGGTAGCGCTTGATCATCTTGCGGAAATAGTCAATAACCTGCAGGGGATTCATTACGCCCAACGTATCAGGCAGCATAAAACGGGCTATTTGCTTTTGGCTATTAGCAGTTAGCTCATCCATCAACTGATAAACGTATTCGGGCGAATCCTTCATACCGTTCGACCAGTCTTCAAGATAGAGATTCACGCTGATGCCCTTGCTGGCAGCATATTCTAACTCCTTCTTGATGTCACCAATATGCTCCTCTGGCGTCTTGTGCAACTGGTGGGTGCAATGCTTCAGGGAGCCCTTCGCCAACAAGTTGACGACCTTTCCGCCACACTCGGCAATCCAGTCTATCGACTTGCCACCATCCACGAAGCCCAACACCTCGACGCGCTCCAGCAGTCCGTTCTTCTGGGCATAGGTGCATATCTTGGTAACGGCCTCACGCTCGCCTTCCGACACACGCGCCGAGGCAATTTCTATACGATCGACATTGACGTCACTGAGCAGTTTGCGAGCCATCACCAGCTTTTCATGGGGCAGGAACGACACGCCATTGGTCTGCTCACCGTCGCGCAATGTAGCGTCCATAATCTCCACGAAGGGCACCATACTCTGATATGTATTCACCTTCTCTGCTCCCATGCTTCTATCTTATTTTTATTTGTCACGAGAAAATCGATATCATCCAATCCGTTCACCAGACAATGCTTCTTGTAGCCGTTGATATCAAAGTGCTCAGAATGGCCCGTCGTGAGATTGGTAACCGTCTGGTTGGGCAGATCAACCTCGACCTGAGCATCAGGATTGTCTTGAATAGTCGAAAACAATTCAGACAGGAAAGATTCTGACACCTGCACGGGCAACACGAAATTGTTCAGTTCGTTGTTCTTGTGGATATCGGCAAAGAACGACGAGATAACCACGCGGAAACCATAGCCTGCAATGGCCCAAGCTGCATGTTCACGCGATGAGCCGGAACCAAAGTTCTTGCCAGCCACAAGGATGCAGCCCTTGTACTTAGGGTTGTTGAGAACAAAGTCCTCATTCACGCTACCATCTGCGTTATATCGCCAGTCGCGAAACAGGTTGTCGCCAAAGAACTTCTCCTCTTTGGTGGTTGCCTTGAGGAAGCGTGCGGGGATAATCTGGTCGGTGTCCACATTCTCCAACGGAAGGGGCACACAAGTCGATGTTATGATGTCAAATTTCTGTTTCATAATAGTGTTCTTGGGTCGGTTATTACTCCTGTGACGGCAGCTGCGGCAGCTACTAAAGGCGATGCAAGGATGGTACGCGAACCTGGTCCCTGACGACCCTCGAAATTGCGGTTCGAAGTCGATACGGCATATTTTCCGGCAGGCACCTTGTCGTCGTTCATAGCGAGGCAAGCCGAACAGCCAGGCTGACGAATTTCGAAGCCGGATGCTTCAAGTACACGATCCAAGCCTTCGTCTTCAATCTGCTGGAGGACAGCCCATGAGCCAGGCACCAGCCAAGCCACAACGTTATCAGCCTTCTTGCGACCCTTCACGATAGACGCAAAGGCGCGGAAGTCCTCGATGCGCCCATTGGTGCAAGCGCCCAAAAATACGTAGTCTATCTTCCTACCCAGCAGACACTCACCAGCCTTGAAGCCCATATATTGCAGGGCCTTCTCGAAGTTGGCATCACCACTCGCAGGAATGGTCTCTGTGATACCAATGCCCATACCTGGATTGGTGCCATAAGTGATGCGTGGCTCGATATCTTTGGCGTCGAACACCAGTTCCTTGTCGAACACGGCATCGTCGCCACTCTTCAGCGTCTTCCAATAAGCAACGGCTCTCTCCCACTCTTCGCCCTTAGGGGCATATTCTTTACCTTTGACGTAATCAAAGGTCACTTCATCTGGTGCGATGAAACCACCACGGGCACCCATCTCTATCGACAGGTTGCAGAGCGTCAGACGGCCCTCCATCGTGAGGTTCTCAACCACTTCACCAGCATACTCGACAAAATAACCCGTGGCACCACTCGTCGTCAATTTCGCCATCAGGTACAGCGCAACGTCCTTTGCTGTCACTCCCTTACCTAGCGTACCATTAATCGTGATGCGCATCGACTTTGGTTTCTGTTGCAGAATGCATTGGGAAGCCATCACCATCTCTACCTCCGACGTGCCGATACCAAAGGCCACAGCGCCCATCGCGCCATGCGTAGACGTGTGGGAGTCGCCACAAACAATCGTCATGCCTGGCAGCGAAAGTCCCTTTTCAGGGCCTACCACGTGGATAATACCGTTGTCCTTCGAGTACATGCCGAAATGCTTCAAGCCGAAGTCCTGCGCATTCTTGGCCAACGTATCCACCTGCGTCTTCGACACGGGGTCCTCGATGGGTTTGTCTTGATCGTGCGTTGGCGTGTTGTGGTCGGGCATGCAAACAATCTGCTCAGGACGGAAACACTGAAATCCCCTTGCACGCATACCCTCAAAGGCCTGCGGAGACGTCACTTCGTGGCAATACAGGCGGTCGATGTACAACTGCGTAGGCCCGTCGTCAACCACCTGCACCACATGCTTGTCCCATATCTTGTCGAAAAGCGTGTTCATTGTTTCTTAAATTTGTTGATACAGTCGATATATGCTTCCACAGAAGCCGTCACGATGTCGGTATTGGCACCAAAGCCGTAGTAGAGACTGCCGTCGTACTCTACCTGCATGTGCACCTTACCCACATCGTCGCTTCCTTTCGAGATGGCCTGAATGGTAAACTCCTTCAGCGTCATCTGCTTCATGATAATCTTCTTCAGCGCCTTGATGGCAGCATCCACAGGGCCATTACCCGATGCCGCAGCTTCGAACTTCTGACCGCTGATGTCCAGTCCGATACTTGCCACCGACTTCACACCCTTGCCTGATGTTACCTGTAGGAAATCAAGGCGTACGGCGTGTGTTTCGGCTACATCGGCACCAGCCAGCATCATGACGTCGGCATCCGAGATTTCCTTCTTCTTGTCTGCCAATGCCAAGAACTGCTCGTAGATCTTGTCTATCTTATGCTCATCGCTCACATCCACACCATTGATCATCAGGCGATGCTTCAGAGCCGCACGACCTGAGCGAGCCGTCAGTACGATGCTGTCGGTATCGATGCCTACATCCTTGGGATCGATAATCTCGTACGTATGTACATTCTTCAATACCCCGTCCTGGTGGATGCCTGACGAATGTGCAAACGCATTACGACCCACGATGGCCTTGTTGGGCTGTACGGGCATATTCATCAGCGATGACACCATACGGCTCACCGGATAAATCTTCGTGGTATTGATATTCGTTTCGATATCTATCGATTTGTGACATTTCAGAATCATTGCTATTTCCTCCAGACTAGTATTGCCTGCGCGTTCTCCGATGCCGTTGATGGTTACCTCCACCTGTCGTGCTCCAGCCAGAACACCGTTCAGCGTATTAGCCGTCGCCAAACCAAGGTCATTGTGGCAATGCGTCGAAATAATGCACGCGTCAATGCCGTCCACGTGTTCCTTCAGATAACGAATCTTGTCGTAGTACTCCTGTGGCAGACAGTAGCCCGTCGTATCAGGGATATTGATGACCGTTGCACCAGCCTTGATAACTGCCTCGACAACCTGCGCCAAATATTCGTTATCCGTCCGACCTGCATCCTCACAGTAGAACTCCACGTCGTCCACAAAGCGCTTGGCATACTTCGTCGCCTCGACGGCATGCTCCAGAATGCGTTCGCGCGTAGAATTGAACTTATACTTGATGTGCTCGTCACTGGTGCCTATACCCGTGTGGATGCGTTTATGCTTGGCATACTGCAACGCCTCGACAGCCACGTCAATGTCGTGCTCAACAGCTCGCGTCAACGCACATATCGTGGGCCACGTGACGGCCTTTGAAATCTCAATCACCGAGTTGTAATCACCCGGACTCGACACGGGGAATCCTGCTTCAATCACGTCCACGCCCAACTGCTCTAGCGCCTTCGCCACCTGAATCTTCTCAACTGTGTTCAATTGGCATCCAGGCACTTGTTCGCCGTCGCGTAGCGTCGTGTCGAAAATAAACAATCTGTCACTCATCTCAGTCTAATTATATGTGTTAAATTACTGTTTTCTTTTATCTCTTAATACAAAAAAGCCTCTCTACACCCGGAAGTGAGAAAGGCTCTGTATCGTATCGTCTTATACCTTAATTATATACATACCCTATCACTTCCGGCAGCTTGACGCAGTCGAATAATAATCAGGTTGCTAATCAGGTGTAGACTTTTCATTTTTACTCTTTTTTTCGTTTATCGGCTGCAAAAGTACACATTTCTTCTGAAACCGCCAAACAAATTGTCACTTTTTTATCTTAATTCGTAAAATAATCACTTTATTCTTAGGCAAAGCATCGTTAGGTCGTCGTTAGGATCTGCTCCATTACGGTGTTTCTCCACTTCCTCTACAAGTGCGTCAATGACTTCTTTGCTGGTAGTGTAGTTGGTTCTGCTAAGGACTTCAAGGATTCGCTCGTCACTGAACTGCTCCTGTTCCGTGTTCTCAGCCTCGTTGAGTCCGTCACTATAGACAAGCAACGAGTGTCCCTTGATGTTTTCATAACTCTCGCCAACATATTCTATTCCTGGCCAGAGTCCAATAGGCGCATTCGACTCCATCGGCAGGAATTCTCCCTTGCCGTTAGTTCCGATAACCGGAGGATTATGACCCGCATTCGTGAAATCCATACGTCCTGTGTCAAGGTGAATGAGTCCGATGAACATCGTGACAAACATTCCTTGCTCGTTGTCTTCCGTCAGTGCATTGTTGATATTGGTGGCTATGTCGGCAGGCATCATGTGTCCTGTTGCCAATACACGGAACAGACGGATGGCCTGGGCCATGAAAAGAGATGCCGGCACACCCTTACCACTAACATCGCCGAGACAGAAGTAAAGCTCGTCACCCTGAAGCAGATAGCCGTAGAGGTCGCCACCTACTTCCTTGGCAGGCTGGATATATGCATTCATATCCAATCCTTTACGATCGGGAAATACGTTGGGAACCATTGACATCTGGATATCACGGGCAATGCGCAATTCACTCTCAATACGCTCTTTGGCCTTGGTGGTCTTCTCTAACTGGTCGTAAGCTACTTTTAGTTTGCCATGCGCATCTTCCAAACGTCCATGGGCAGCAGCCAATTTATGCGCAGCCTTACGTTTGTGCAAGGTATAAGTTGTGAAGAAGATAATGAGTAAAATCAGTGCGACACCAGTGCTATAAAGCCGCTGGTGGGTCAGTTCCATCTCGCGGTCAGCAATAGCCTTTTCTTTTCCTTGAGTATCGTAGATAGTGGCCAGTTCGGCAATAGAACTGTTCTTCTGTGCCGTAATGGCCGAATCCAGAATTGCCAGAATGCGCTCTCCTGCTACACGTGCCGAATCACGACGACCTGCCTCGGCATTTGCCCAGTACTTAGGCAACATATAGAGCTGGATGTTGTCAATAGAGGGCTCCATGCCCCAATCGGCCATTGCTTTATCCAGGAAACGGTAGTTGTATGCCGCTTCCTTGTATCGGTGGGCCACCACCAGATATTCTGTACCATTGATATGTCCGGCTGGCGTCTTGGCATAGTTCGTCTCTTGGAAACGCTTGTAGGCCTCGGCTGCCTCCTGGCCTTTGTGAAGTCCTTGCAAAGCTACTGCACGCATAATTTCTATACGACCTTGGTATTCGTCAAAATATTCCGTACGTGCATCGTGTCTCTGACGATACTTATTCAGCAACATCTCCGTACGGTCAATCCAGTAGATTGATTCCGCATAGCGACGGGTATTGATATAGGCCTGACTGGTATATACCGTACCGATGACAGCCTCTTGGAATCCACGTCCCGTCGTGTCCGACTGCCAACGGTTAGCATAATGTCCGCGAGCAGTAATGAAACTCTGGTTAGCCTCTTCATCCTGTCCTAGATTCAACTGGCAACAGCCGATATTATTTAGCAAAATGGCATAGTCAATATCGGAACCGATACCCGATTCTTCCATTTTCTTAACAGCAGGGATGGCAATCTGGAGTGAACCTTCGTAATCTCCCTTCACAAGCAGAATCTCAGACAAGCGACGAGCTACTTTGTTGTAGCTCAACTGGTCAAGGTCGTTCTTCACATCATTCTCCAGCGCCTTACGATAACAAATCTCTGCCATACGGTATTGTCCCTGACGATAATAGGATACACCTCTCCAGCGGTTGGCATTCAGTTCAGAAATGTCACCAACCATCTCAAAACTGTCCGTCACCTCACGCATATAATCGTAATTCTTTGTAGTGCCGATAGCAAAAATGATGCTATCGGCATGGCTGGCACGGATTTCCCGTTGCTGACGGGCATATCTGCATGACGAAAAACTCATGACAACAGTCAGAAGCAATATGACGACTCTAAGTAGCTTAGACTTATACATACCAATGACTTTTTCTGTTCATTTCGTTGCAAAGGTACAAAAAGTTTGGGGTTTAGATGCAAAAGTTTGGGATTTTTTGTACCTTTGCACTCAAATATTCAATAATTATGAAAAAAATACTGACTTTTGTGGCTGCTATACTCCTTGCAGTAAGCGCTACAGGAAAAACAACGGAAAGTGACGTGATTGGAAAAAGTAACATCAAACTGTCTAGCCGGATGATGACCCCAGAAGCCTTGTGGGCAATGGGGCGCATCGGAGGTGTTGAGGCTTCACCAGACGGTAGTCGTATTGTCTATCAGGTTGGGTATTACAGTGTCAAACAAAACAAAAGCCATCAGGTTATCTGCATCATGAATGCAGACGGAACCGGGAATCAGCAACTGACCACCAGCGCTAAGAGCGAGACAGATCCGACGTGGCTCGACGCCCAGACGATTGCTTTCGTCAGCGGTGGCGAGATATGGTGTATGAAAGCTGACGGCTCAGAGCGTCGCCAATTGTCAAAAACCGACGGTAAGGTTGAGGGCTTTAAGTTCTCGCCAGACCGCAAACAGGTTATCATCATCAAGTCTCTGCCCTTCCACGAGGTTATCAAGCAGAATCCCGACGACCTGCCAAAAGCTACAGGACGTCGCGTAACCGACTTGATGTATCGCCACTGGGACCACTATGTGGAGAGTATCCAGCATCCGTTCGTTTTCTCTGTAGGTGACGGCTATGCTGTCGCCACCGACGGCGTTGACATCCTTGATGGTGAACCTTACGAATGTCCTATGGAGCCTTTTGGCGGCATCGAACAACTGGCATGGAGTCCTGACTCGAAGACAATTGCTTATACGTGTCGCAAAAAGACCGGACTGGAGTATAGCATCTCTACCGACTCGGACATATATTTATATAATATAGGTACTCGCGAGACAAAAAATCTCTGCAAACCTGCCGACTATGTTGCGCCGAAGGTTAATCCAACGATTACGCTGGCTACACAGGCTGTGAACGCTAAGGAGAACCTAGTAAACAATGTTGGTTACGACCAGAATCCGCAGTTCTCGCCCGATGGCAAATACATCGCATGGCAGTCTATGGAACGTGATGGCTACGAAGCCGACCTCAACCGTTTGTGCATCTGCGATTTGGCAACAGGTTCGAAGCGCTACCTCAATTGGCAGAGTGATGTGGAAGCATTCTGCTGGGCTCCCGTCAGCGGTAAAAAGGTCAAGGCTGCTGACCCACAGTTCTATTTCCTTAGCGTATGGCACGGATGCTGCAATATGTATGTTGCCAGTCAGAAAGGCGAAGTCACTCAGCTTACTGAGACATGGGACGACTGGACCAGTATCCAAATGGCCAACAACGGACAGCGCATCCTGGCAACCCGTCAGAGTCTCTCTGCTCCTACGGATATCTACATGGTGACTCCAAACTCAAAGGGCAAAAAGCCTGCAAAGGGTCTTGCAGGCAGTGGTTTTGCCGCCGCCATCCAGCAGCTCTCTCACGAAAACGACCACATCCTCTCACAACTCACTTTCGGCAAGATGCAGCAATACTGGGTGCCTACCACCGACGGCAAGAAAGAACTCGTCTGGGTTATGTTGCCTGCCAATTATGAGGAAGGCAAGAAATACCCCACCCTGCTCTTCTGTGAAGGTGGTCCGCAGAGTCCTGTATCGCAGTTCTGGTCGTACCGCTGGAATTTCCAGATGATGGCCGCCAACGGCTATGTCGTCGTGGCCCCAAACCGTCATGGTCTGCCCGGTTTCGGTCAGGAGTGGAAGGAAGAAATCTCTGGTGATTGGACCGGTCAGTGTATGGATGATTACCTTTCTGCCATCGATTTTGCTGCTGATTCACTGCCCTTTGTCGACCGCGACTGCTTGGGTGCCGTTGGTGCAAGCTTTGGTGGATTCAGTGTCTACTACCTCGCAGGTATCCACAACAAACGCTTCAAGGCGTTCATCGCCCACGACGGAGCCTTCAACCTCGCTGCCATGTATTTGGAAACTGAGGAGAACTGGTTCTCAAACTGGGAATACGATGAGGCCTACTGGCATCGACCTCAGATGCCCCGCGCCAAGAAGACTTACCACGACTCACCGCACAAGATGGTGGAAAAATGGGACACACCTATTCTTTGCATCCACGGCGAGAAGGACTACCGCATCAATTACACGCAGGGTATGGCAGCATTCAATGCCGCTCGCATGAAGGGCATCCCCGCTGAATTCCTCGTGTTCCCCGATGAGAATCACTGGGTATTGAAGCCCCAAAACGGTATCCTCTGGCAAAGGACGTTCTTCGACTGGCTCGACCGTTGGTTGAAATAAAACCTTCGTAATACCAAAATAACGATATAACGAAATCACGAAATAACGAAAAAAATAAGAATAATGACACTAGCAATTCAAAAAACACTTCGCGACAGCGCAGGAATGCGCTGGACCGCCTTGCTGCTCCTGGCACTCGCCATGTTCTGCAGCTACATCTTCATGGACATCCTCTCACCCATCAAGGACCTGATGCAGGAGACCCGCGGCTGGGATTCTACCGCATTCGGAACGATGCAGGGGTCTGAGGTATTCCTCAACGTATTCGTGTTCTTCCTCATCTTCGCAGGCATCATTCTCGACAAGATGGGCGTACGTTTTACCGCCGTGCTCTCAGCAGCTGTTATGCTCGTCGGAGCCATCATCAAGTGGTATGCCGTTAGCGAAAGTTTCATGGGTAGTGGATTGGAGACTTGGTTCACCAACAACCTCAATTACATCCCCGTTTTCGATGAGCTGGGGGTATCACCTTTCTATGCCGGCATGCCCGCGTCTGCTAAATTTGCCGCCTGCGGATTCATGATCTTCGGTTGCGGTTGCGAGATGGCTGGTATCACCGTCTCTCGTGGAATCGTCAAATGGTTCAAGGGGCGCGAAATGGCTCTGGCCATGGGTTCCGAAATGGCGTTAGCACGTCTTGGCGTTGCAACATGTATGATTTTCTCGCCGTTCTTCGCCAAGTTGGGTGGCAATATCAGTGTCAGCCGCTCGGTAGCCTTCGGTGTGGTTCTGATGTGTATCGCACTCATCATGACCATCGTATATTTCTTCATGGATCGCAAACTCGATGCACAAACCGGTGAGGCCGAGGAGAAGGACGATCCTTTCAAGATTAGCGATATCGGCACCATTCTCAGCGACCTTGGTTTCTGGCTTGTTGCCCTGCTTTGTGTATTGTATTATTCGGCCATCTTCCCCTTCCAGAAGTATGCCGTCAACATGCTGCAGTGCAATCTAACACTCACCGAGCCTGCCAGCGATTCGTTCTGGGCACAGCCTGACGTGACCATTGTGCAGTATATCATCATGCTCGTCGTAGCTGCCGCTGGTTTTGCCAGCAATTTCCAGAAGAAGGCAAATCTGAAATACGGTTTGCTCGCCGTCAGCATCATTGCGCTCGTTACCTATTGTTATATGGGTTACATGCGCCAGTCGGCAGAGTCTATCTTCGCCGTATTCCCACTGCTGGCCGTACTCATCACACCTATCCTTGGTTCTTATGTTGACCACAAGGGTAAGGCGGCCTCGATGCTCGTGCTCGGTTCATTGTTGCTAATCGCCTGCCACCTAACATTTGCATTTATCCTGCCAATGTTTAAGGATTCAGCCGTCGGTGGCATCGTTATTGCCTACGTCACCATCCTCGTGCTCGGCTCGTCATTCTCGCTGGTTCCAGCATCGTTGTGGCCCAGCGTTCCAAAACTGGTTGACGCCAAGGTCATCGGTTCTGCCTACGCACTCATCTTCTGGATTCAGAATATCGGTCTCTGGCTGTTCCCGCTGCTTATCGGTAAGGTGCTCGACAAGACGAATCCCGGAGTGACTGACCCCACGAAGTTCGACTACACGGCACCACTGCTCATGCTGGCTGGTCTGGGTGTTGCCGCACTCATCCTCGGTTTCGTTTTGAAGGCTGTCGATAAGAAGAAGGGCATTGGATTGGAAGAACCCAATATCAAGAGTTAAGAGATATTAGATAAAAGTTAATAGTTAGAAGCGGAAACGGACGACAAGCGGCAGATGGTCGCTAAATCCACGCTGATAACGATAACCATTATAAGTGCGGAGGGGCTTTACTCCTCCGTATTTTTTGTCCTCCTCCAACAGAAACGGGGCGTCATTGATGAAGGACTCCATAACGAAATCGCGCAACACACGACTGACGAGGACGTGATCAATACTCTCCCACTCTCCCTGGTAGCGATACGTTCCCCGAGCGCCATTACTGCCGCGTGCCTCACGAGTAACATTGATGAGTCCATGCTGCTCCAAATATTGCAACGACGGACTGTCGGCATAGTCGTTGAAATCGCCAGCAATAATGACTTTCGCATCCTCCGGCAACTCCCTGACAACCTGCATTATCCTTTCCATCACCACCCGACGGTTCGACCGCGTCGGATGCTCACCGCCAAAACGGCTCGGCGCATGAACCACGAACACATGCAACGTGTCGCGCTCGCTGGTTTCCCCCTGAACATAAAGCACGTCGCGCGTTGGTCGCATTCCTTCCAACGGCTCCACCTCCAGATAATCACAGCACAACGGCCGGAACGTCATCGGCTGGTACAACAGTGCCACGTCAATTCCCCTGACATCCGGCGATTGCGTCATCAGGTATTCATACCCCGCATGCCGCAACAGTGAGCGTCGTGTCAAATCAAAGATGACACTGTCATTTTCGACCTCCACCAGCGCCACGAAGTCGGGTATTCCATCATCCTGACACGACAGTATCTCCTGTCCGATGCTATTCATTTTGCGCCAATAGCGTGCGGGAGTCCAATTACGCACTGAAGCAGGCAACCACTCGGTGTCCTGCTTCAGTGAATCATGTTGGCAGTCAAAGAGATTCTCGCAGTTCAGTTCCACGAGCGTCAACCATGATGCCAGTAGCAAACTTAACATACTTTCTCCAGTCGCTTCATCATCGCAAACATGAAGATGGCGGCAACGAGACAGACGCCCAGGAAGACGCTCCAGCATACCCACAGAGGTACGGCGCCCCACAAAAGACCGCCAACGACGACGAGTTGGTTACCAATGGCCGTAGCCACAAACCAACCACCCATCATCATACCCTTGTATTTCGGGGGAGCAACCTTCGACACGAATGAGATACCCATAGGTGACAGCAGCAGCTCGCCAAAGGTCAGCACGAGGTAAACCGATATCAGCAGGTTCGGCGTTACGTCAGCCACATGGACAGCTACGGGATTGCCGTCGGCACCCATCGTCGTCTGTGGCATGGGAAGGCCAAACGAACCGAAAGCCATCAGCGCGTAAGCAACAGCGGCCACAATCATACCGTAGGCAATCTTACGCGGAGCCGAGGGTTCCTTACCCTTGGCAGCCAGTGCACCGAAGATAGCCATCGACACGGGTGTCAGCGCAACGACATAGAACGGATTGAACTGTTGGAAGATAGGAGCCGAAACGGTCACACCTGTCTCGGGATCGTATTGCAGACAAAGGAATGCCACTGCGGCAATGATGACGATGGCCGAGATGGTCTTGCCCTTCGAAGTCTTGCTCTGGAACAGCGAGAACAGCGCGTAAACGATGAAGATAACGGCCACGAGGTTCCATACATTGAAGCACATCGCCTGCAGGCCCTCTGCCGACTGTGCCGTAAACTCGTCGGCAAAGTATGTCAGCGAAAGACCGTTCTGATGGAAAGCCATCCAGAAGAAAATCACCACGGCGAATACCAGACACAGGGCCACAATGCGCTGCTTCGTTTCTTCCTTCGACAGTTCTTCGACAGGAGCGGTGTCAGCGGCAGCAGCCTTTTTCTTGCCACCCTCCGTATGACGGAATGTCGAACGGAACACATAGTAGATGGCTATCGACAGAATCAGCGATGCACATGCCACGGCAAACGAGAAGTGGTAAGCGTCGTTCGACGAATAACCCAGTGCTGTCTCGGCATATTCCTTAATCTTGATGGCTGCCGTAGGTGCAAACAGCGCACCGATGTTGATGGCCATGTAGAAGATAGAGAATCCCGAGTCGCGCTTGTCAGCATACTTCGGGTCGTTATACAGGTCGCCCACCATCACTTGGAGGTTACCCTTAAACAGTCCCGTGCCAAAACCGATGAGCAGCAGTGCCGCCAACATCACCACCAGTGCTACGCTGTCTCCCCCCAGAGGTACCGACAGCAGCAGATAGCCGGCAAACATGATGATGATACCCGTTGTCACCATCTTACCAAAACCGAACTTGTCGGCCATGATACCTCCGATGAGCGGGAAGAAATACACTAACATGAGAAACGCACTATAGATGGTGCCTGCCAATGCTGGCGACAGTCCGTAGTTCGCTCTCAGGAACAAAGCAAAAACAGCCAGCATGGTATAGTAACCAAAGCGCTCGCCGGTGTTGGCCAATGCCAACGCAAATAGTCCTTTCGGTTGTCCTTCAAACATAATTATTTAATATTAGAGTTTTTAGTCTTTATGATGTCAAACAGATAGCTCATCTTGATGACGATGGCCTGCTGGTTCGACTTGCCGAAGTAGTCCTGCTTCGAATTGCCGTAGATATTGCCAAGGCCGAAATAGTAGCGTGCATCCAATAGGATATGGCCGATCTTCGGAAGCGAAAATTCAATACCTGCACCACCTACAATGCCGTAGTCGAACTTATTCTCAACAGGCATGCTTTCCTGGGCCGTCACCACCGACGAACGGGGCGTCAAGGTACCACGATACGGTTCGATATTGGTATTCGTCGACTCATCTATATAGATGCCTATCTGCGGACCAAGCTGGAAGAACGCCTGAACGCCCTTGCGCTCACGCCCCCAACCCAAACGGGCCATCACAGGTATCTGGATGTAGTTGATGCGACGCTCATAATACAGCGGATTCTCCTTATTCTCGTCGTCGCGATAGTATACAGGGTTGTTGTCTTTGTCCTCTATCGTCTCCTTCCAACCCATCTGCGCGTAGTTCACCTCAGCCACGATGGCACAGATGCTCTTGAAGTATTTCTCGCAGGTATATCGGAATGACACACCGCCCGTCATTCCGCCCAGCCAACCCTGTGGCACTTCGGGCTGGAACGACACCTGACTCATCATATATCCGCCGTTTACGCCGACAGCAAAGTCCGAGCGGTATTCACCCACCTGGGCTTTTGCCATCATCGGCACCAGCAACAGCAGTATCAGTAGTTTTCTCATTGTCACTTAGAATTTGATGGTTTCCACGCGCTGTTCGGGCATGTAGTGCACAAACATCACCGTACGGTTCATCATGCCGCCATTGCCGATGCGTTCGAAATGCAGCGGAGTCTGCACGGGCGTATAGCCCACCGTCCCTGACGAACCCATGAAGTGCTTGCCATACATGTGCATGCCCTTCACCATGAAGTACGTATGGTCGAAACCCGTCGCAGCATACTTCACATGGTATTTTTGCATGTCCTGACGGAAGTTCGTGCGGTACTTCTGATTGAAACGTGCCGTGCGGAGCGACAACGGATCCATATAGTATGTCGTCGGCACACAGACGTCAAACTTATAGAAATTGTCCAGATGCTTGCTGGTGTACATCAGCCATTCCGTATATCCGAACATCGAAATCTTCAGTCCTGGGGTCGTCAGCATCAGTCCGTTCAGCTTGGCAAAGACCAGGTTCAACTCCTGTGAACGGCTTGTGTTCAGCACCACCACGTTGGGCTGCGTCGTCGAAAAACATTTCTTAAACATCGACTCGCTCGACTTCAGGTTTGTTATCGAATACACCATTCCCTCCTGCTCCAGCTTCCTGCGCAACGTCTGCGTAAACGCACCCTTCGTGCTCGTCGAGTCGTTGCAGTCGATAATAACCACATGCGAGTTCTTGTAACGCTCGTAGAAACGGAACACATACGACTCGTTCAGTGTATTGCCGTTTTGGAACACCTGATACAGGCAGTCGTTGTCGTACACCTCCGTCGAATTGATACTAAACGGTATCAGCACCCTGATGTTGTTGTTCTTCGCAAAGTCAGCCAGCGGCTTCAGCTGCTTCGTATATAGCGGGCCGATAATCAGGTCGCGATCGGCCACGTGTTTCTCCAACAGCGTCAGACGGATGTCCTTGTCCTCAGGCACGTTCCACGCACGGATGTCCGTCGAAATACCGCTTACCTTCAGACTGTCCAGCGCCATCAGCACACCGCGGTAGTATTCCACCATGCGCTTGCCGTCGCCATTGTCGTTGTGCAACGGCAACATCACACCGATGCGGATAGCCCTGTTCCTCATGTCCGTACCGACGCTAGGCTTTACCGGCGATTCTGCCGTCGGGTTCACGATGTCCTTCGGCTCCTGACCTTTCTTAAATGGAATCTTAATCACGTCGCCCTTCTTCAGCTCATAGCCTGGCTGGTTCATCTCGGGGTTCGCGTCTATCAGTTCCTGCACCGTCAGCCCATTGTCGCGGGCAATGCCGAAGATGGTTTCCTTCTTCTTCACCTCGTGCAAGTCCTTAAACACCTGCTGTGCCAGCGCCGTCTCAGCACCCAGTGCCACCAAAGCCGCCAGCAACCAATATCGTATGTTTCTTTTCATCATCTTTTTATACTTTCGATATTTTCGCCTGCAAAGGTACGAATAAGCGAGCAAAAAGCCAAATTTATTTGAACTTTTTCGAGAGAGAGTATCTTCTCGCGGAGCAAAAAGGTACGAATAAGTAAGAACAAAACAAAATATAAAGGACTAATAAATGCTAAAAGGTGAGGTGACGTTTTGGTCAGTTCACTTTTTTTGCGTACTTTTGCAGTCGTTTAAAGAGAAAAGTATGTTAAAGACCCTGCTCATCAGTATTCTTATCATTGCCGCAGGCATGGTGTTGCTGCTTGTAAAGGTGTTGCTAAGAAAGAATGGCAAGTTCTCGTCACAGCATATCCACGACAGCAAGGCGATGAAGGAACGGGGCATCCACTGCGTGATGGATCAGGACCGCGAAATGCGCCGCCGCTCACGTTTCGCCGTAGATGAGAAACGGTCGGAATAACGGATTTACGGAATTACGGAATATCGAAATAACGAAATAACGGAAAATAATAAAAAACAAAAAGAAATGAACAAGTACATGATGATGGCCGCAGGTGCCGTACTGGCGCTGGCCTCTTGCAACAATGCAAGCCCCAAGATGGACGAACAACCCGCAGCAGCAGAACCCGCTTCCGCTGGTGGTCTGAAGATTGCCTACGTTGAGGTTGACTCGCTGATGACGCAGTATGAATTCTGCAAGGAGTTTACACTGACGCTGCAGAAGAAGGGCAACAACGCCCGCAACACGCTGAACCAGAAGGGCCAGCAGTTGCAGAACGCAGCAGCAAACTTCCAGCAGAAACTGCAGAACAACGGATTCACCAGTCGTGAGCAGGCCGAGAGCCAGCAGGCTGCCATCCAGCGTCAGCAGCAGAGTTTGCAGGAGTTGCAGGCCCGTCTGGAGAACGAGCTGGCCACCGAGACTCAGAAATACAACGAGGCTCTGCGCGACTCACTGATGCACTTCCTGGACGCCTATAACAAGGACAAGAAGTACGACCTCATCCTGACCAAGCAGGGCGACAACATCCTGTATGCTGCCAAGCGTTTCGACATCACCAACGACGTCATCAACGGTCTGAACAAGCGCTACAAGAAGACTCCTGCCAAGAAGGGCGACGAAAAGAAAGAGGAGAAGAAATAAAGAAGTCTGAGGTCAGAAGTAAGACGTAAGAGGTGAGAGGATGGATATACAGAAGATTCTGACAAAGCTCCGCATCACTGAACTCAACGAGATGCAACAACACGCCGCCGAAGCCATACTGGGCTCCGACGGTGATGTTGTTTTACTCTCACCCACAGGAACAGGCAAAACGCTGGCCTATCTCCTACCCCTCGTGCAATTGATTGAAGCTAATGGTCAATGGTCAATGGTCAATGGTCAATGGCCTTCTGCGCTCGTGATTACACCAGGCAGGGAACTGGCTCTGCAGTCGGACAACGTGCTAAAAAGCATGGGTTGCAGCCTGCGCTCGATGGCCTGCTACGGCGGTCGTCCAACAATGGACGAACATCGCGTATTAAAAGAGGTACGCCCGCATATCATTTTTGGTACTCCTGGCCGACTGAACGACCATCTGGACAAGGAGAACATCCAGCGCTACGGCATCCGTTGGCTCGTCATCGACGAGTTTGACAAGTGTCTCGAAATGGGATTTCACGCAGAGATGCAAAAACTCATCAAGAGCCTGCCAGGCTTGGAGCGTCGCATCCTGCTTTCGGCCACCAATGCCGAGCAGATTCCGCAGTTTGTCAACATGGCCAAAAAGGGCACGCTGATTGACTTCCTGCCTGAAGAGGAACAAACCTCCGAGCGTGTAACGCTTTATGAGGTTCGTAGTCCGCAGAAGGATAAACTGGAAACGCTCAAGCAGTTGTTGCTGGGTTTTGGCGACGAGAGCAGCATTGTGTTCCTCAACTATCGCAATGCGGTAGAACGCGTAAGCGACTATCTCAAGGAACAGGGTTTCACCATCAGCAGTTTTCATGGTGGACTCGACCAGCGCCAGCGCGAAGACCAGCTCTATCGTTTCTCGAACGGCTCGGCTAACGTCCTCGTAGCCACCGACTTAGCCTCACGCGGACTGGACATTCCCGACATTCAGAACATCATCCACTATCACCTGCCTGAAAGCGAAGACGGCTATATCCATCGCGTCGGTCGTACGGCCCGTTGGGATGCCTCAGGGCGCACGTTCTTCATCCTGAACAGCGAGGAAAGCATTCCCGAGTTTATCATTGACCATTCACCATTGAACATTGAACATTACGAGCCCCCCCAGAAAATGGTCAATGGTCAATGTTCAATGGTCAATGTCCCTGCCCCCAAGATGTCCACCCTCTACATCGGCAAGGGCAAGAAGGACAAGATATCGAAGGGCGACATTGTGGGATTCCTCTGCAAGATTGGCGGACTGGAACCAACGGACATCGGACGTATCGACGTCAAGGACCGCTACGCCTACGTCGCCGTTCGTCGCGAAAAGCTGCAACAGGTATTACAACAAACCAAAGGTGAAAAAATAAAAGGTATAAAGACAATTATCGAACAAGTGCGCTGATATTGCTACTTAGAGTTGACAAAAAGCAATCAAAATGGCATATTTTGCTTAATTCTTGCTTAAATATTTGCCCAATTCAAATAAAAAGTGTAACTTCGCGCCACATTTTAGAATCAAACGTAACAAATACATAACAAAAAACTGTTAAACAATGAAGAAGTACAACTTTAACGCCGGTCCCTCGATGCTCCCACGTGAGGTTATCGAAGCTACCGCAAAACAGTGTCTTGATTTCAATGGCTCAGGTCTCTCTCTGATGGAGATCAGCCACCGTGCAAAGGATTTCCAGCCCGTCGTCGACGAGGCTGTAGCTCTGGTAAAGGAGCTCCTCGACATTCCCGAGGGCTACTCAGTCATCTTCCTCGGTGGTGGTGCAAGCCTCGAGTTCTGCATGATTCCCTACAACTTCCTGATTAAGAAGGCTGCCTACCTGAACACAGGTGTTTGGGCAAAGAAGGCCATGAAGGAAGCCAAGCTTTTCGGTGAGGTCGTTGAGGTGGCTTCTTCAGCTGACGCCAACTACACCTTCATCCCCAAGGACTGGACTGTTCCTGCAGATGCTGATTATCTGCACATCACAACCAACAACACTATCTATGGTACTGAGATTCGCAAGGACCTCGACGTAAATGTTCCTCTGATTGCCGATATGTCGTCAGACATCTTCAGCCGTCCTATCGACGTGAAGAAGTACGACGCCATCTACGCAGGTGCTCAGAAGAACCTCGCTATGGCAGGTGTAACCATCATCATCCTGAAGGACGAGAAGTTGGGCAAGGCTCCTCGCGAGATTCCTACCATGTTGGACTACCGCACACACGTTGATAAGGGCTCTATGTTCAATACACCTCCTGTAGTACCCATCTACTCTGCTCTTGAGACCCTCCGCTGGATCAAGCGCAACGGTGGTGTCGAGGCTATGGACAAGCTGGCTAAGCAGCGTGCAGAGATCGTCTATGGTGAGATTGACCGCAACAAGATGTTCCGTGGTACAGCTAATGTTGAGGATCGTTCGCTGATGAACCTCTGCTTCGTCATGGCCGACGAGTACAAGGAGCTGGAGAAGGACTTCCTCGACTTCGCAACCTCGAAGGGTATGGTTGGCGTGAAGGGTCACCGTTCGGTTGGTGGTTTCCGCGCTTCTTGCTACAACGCCCAGACCATCGAAGGCTGCAACGCTCTCGTTGCTTGCATGAAGGAGTTCGAGAATAGTCATTGACCATTGACCATTGAACATTGACCATTATGAAGGCAGACAATCAAGTGCTGACTGACAGTAAGGCCTTTGCTCTTAGAATAATAAGGTTATACAATTATTTGAAAGAAGAAAAACAGGTTTATGTCCTGTCAAAGCAAATACTGAGAAGTGGTACAAGTATTGGAGCAAATATTCATGAGAGTGTCAATGCTCAAAGTCGAATGGATTTTATTAACAAATTAAATATTGCTCTAAAGGAAGCAAATGAAACTGAATATTGGCTGGAGTTGCTCCATGAGTCAGATTATTTGGATGACAAGCAATTTGAATCTATATACAATGATTGTGGCAAAATTGCAGCAACTCTGACCAAAATCATCAAAACGACTAAGGATGTCGCAGAGAAATAATGGTCAATGGTCAATGTTCAATGTTCAATGAATAAAATGAAAGTATTAGTTGCAACAGAGAAGCCATTCGCAGCAGCTGCTGTCAATGGTATCAAGGCAGAGATTGAGGCAGCAGGCAATGAGCTCGTGCTGCTCGAGAAATATACTGAGAAGTCTCAGTTCCTGGATGCAGTGAAGGATGCCGACGCGCTCATTATCCGTTCGGATAAAGTTGATGCTGAGGTGCTGGATGCTGCCAAGCAGTTGAAGATTGTGGTTCGCGCTGGTGCTGGTTACGACAACATCGACCTCGCCGCTGCTACTGCTCACAACGTAGTCGCTGAGAACACCCCTGGTCAGAACTCCAACGCCGTAGCCGAGCTGGTATTCGGTCTGTTGGTGATGGCCGTTCGTGGTTTCTACAACGGCAAGAGCGGTTCAGAGTTGCTCGGCAAGAAGCTGGGTATCCTCGCTTTCGGTAACGTAGGCCGTAACGTGGCTCGCATCGCCAAGGGCTTTGGTATGGACGTTTATGCTTACGATGCTTTCTGCCCTGCAGAGGTCATCGAGAAGGCTGGTGTTCATGCCGTTGCCAATCAGGACGCCCTGTTCGAGACCTGCGACGTTGTGTCACTCCACATCCCTGCTACTCCTGAGACCAAGCAGAGCATCAATGCCGCTTTGGTTGGCAAGCTGAAGAAGGGTGGCGTGCTGGTGAACACAGCCCGTAAGGAAGTCATCAACGAGCCTGAGCTCATCAAGCTGATGCAGGAGCGTGAGGACCTGAAGTTCGTTACCGACATCATGCCCGACGCTAACGACGAGTTCGCTAAGTTCGAGGGTCGCTACTTCTCTACCCCCAAGAAGATGGGTGCCCAGACAGCCGAGGCCAACATCAACGCTGGTATCGCTGCTGCCAAGCAGATCAATGCCTTCTTCAAGGACGGCGACACCAAGTTCCAAGTGAACAAATAATAGCATAACACAAAATAGAGAGTGGACTGACAATCATCAGTCCACTCTTTTTCTGCTGACCGTCATAGCCGTTCTTCTGGCGTTTGCCTGCTGTACCACAGAGGCGGACCGCGTCAGCCTTTGACTTCGTCGAAAGTACTCCTTGGCCTTTTTATCATGCAATTATACAAAAAAGCGTTACGCAGATTTGTATAATTAAAGAATTCTTATTATCTTTGCACCCAGAATACAACAATAATGGTAATGAGAATATGAAGAATCCATTTCTGACCTATGGTTATAACGGACCTGAGTACTTCTGCGACAGAGTAGAAGAAACCAAGCGCTTAACATCCCTTCTGATGAATGGCAATCATGTAGCCTTGATGTCGCCAAGAAGAATGGGTAAGACAGGTCTTATACGTCATTGCTTTGCCCAACAGGAACTGCAGAAAGACTATTACTTGTTTCTTGTGGATATCTATGCCACAAAGTCATTGTCTGAACTGATTTATGAAATGGGAAGGGTGATTCTTTCCGTTCTGAAATCGAAAGAGCGTAAAGCCTGGGAACGTTTTATACAGATTGCAGGATCACTACGAACTGGTATTACGCTTGATGCCTTAGGACAACCGAGTTGGAACCTTCAAGTAGGTGATATACAGTCGCCAAAAGTGTCTCTTGATGAGATTTTCCAATATCTTGGTTCTGCAGACAAGCCATGCATTGTTGCCATTGATGAGTTTCAAACCATCATGGATTATCCAGAGCAAAATGTTGAGGCCTTGCTGCGGACTTATATTCAAGATTGTAACAATGCAAGGTTCGTATTCTCCGGATCCAAGCGTCACATGATGGGCGAAATATTCTCATCACCAGCCAGACCATTCTATCAAAGTTCTTCAATGTTATCATTAAAACCTATTCCTCTTGATTCATATACTTCTTTTATCAGAAATCATTTTGAACAGGGCGGGTTGCAGATTGAGAACGAAGCCATTAGCTATATCTATGAGAAATTTGAAGGTACCACTTGGTATATACAAAAGATATGTAATGAAATCTATGCTATGGCAGAACATGATAGTCCATGTGGTATCAACGAGGCTAATATCGCTATCAACTATTCCATAGAAGAAAAAGACGACACCTATCAGGACTTACTGGCAAGACTCTCTGCCAAACAAAAAGCACTGCTCATCGCTTTGGCCCATGCCGGTAAGGATGTTCAGCCAACGAGTGGAGAGTTTATCAAGAAATACCACCTTTCATCGGCCAGTGCAGTACAAAGGTGTCTGTCTGCCCTTCAGGAAAAAGACATTGTCACAAATAGTAATGGGAAATATTATATCTATGATTATTTCCTTTATTACTGGCTGACGAAAAAATAAAGGGTAAGAAACGAGTGATGCACCATGAAACATCTGCTGACCGTCATAGCCATTCTCCTGGTGTTCGCCTGCTGCACCACAGAGGCGGACCGTAACCGTATGTCAGCCTTGCTCGACAGGGCTGACAGCATGAACCGTGCCTACATCCCGATGACCGATGGTATCGACTCGCTGCTCTTGCAGGCCACGCGTTTTTACGACCATCACGGCACTGCCAATGAGCAGATGCGGGCTCACTATCTCCTCGGTTGTGCCTATCGCGACAAAGGTGAGGCACCTGCCGCCCTCCAGAGCTATCAGGATGCCGTCGACCGTGCCGACACATTGAGCAGCGACTGCGACTACCGCAGGCTGATGAGCATCTACGGACAAATGGCAGAACTGTTCCATGCCCAGAACCTGCCCGAAGATGAATTGGCACAAACCGAAAAATATGAGAAATATGCCTTGTTGATAGGAGATACATTATTATATATACGTAACTTAGAACTATTAGCAAAGCCCTATTATTTGATGAGGGATACCTTCGGCATGCTTAAAGTGTTAAATCAGGCCCATGATCTTTATGCACGATATGGTTATTATCATGAAGCATCGAGTGTCTATCCCTTAATAATCGATGTTTACATTAGCCGTGATAGTTTGGAAGCCGCAAAAAGACTGATGGATAAATTTGAAACAGAAAGCGGTTTGTTCGATTCAGAGGGTAATATCAGTGCAGGAAGAGAAGATTATTATGACATAAAAGGTATATATTATAGTAAGGTACATAACCTTGATTCAGCAGAATACTATTATCGTAAATTGCAACAATCTGATTTGATGGCAGATGCCTATTTTGGCCTTCTTTCTGTATACAAAGATAAAATGAATACTGATTCAGTCCTTAAATATGCGCAACGATTTGCAGAAGGTGTAAAACAAGAGCAGGATTCATTACGGACTCAGACCATTCATCAGATGTCTTCTATGTACAACTACCAACGGTTTTTGAAGAAAGCTGACGCTGAAAGCCGTAGGGCCGAACGTCTTTGGTATTATTTATTGCTTAGTGCACTATTTTTAGTCCTTCTCATATTGATTGCTGTTGTTGTTAGTTATAGCCTTGTTCAGAAGAAGAGACGTCAGGAAGAAGAAACAAAGAAAATCAAAAAAGACTATGATGAGGCAATCGATAAGAAAAACCAATTAGTCCAAGAGATGGATATACTTAGGGCAAACCATGAGCAATTGGTAGCTTCTGAGCAGGAAGCGAAGAGTAAGTTAGAAATTGTTAAGACCAATAATAACCAATTGATTCATGCAAAAGAAAAGGAGATTGCAGAACTGAATGATAAGATATGCGATTATGCCAAACGTTTGTTACATTCTGATAAAATGATTGGCGGAAACCCACAATTCACATTAATGATAGAGGAATTTCACAAAAAAGCTGAACGAAAAAGGAATACTTCTTTGCCCACTAAACTGGAATGGGACCAATTCAACAGACTTTTTGCTCAGACACAACCAAAGGCCTATGCTGCAATAGGACGAGAACAGACCTTATCACCTCAAGAACTTAAAGCATGCATACTTCTATTAATGAAGTTTGCAAATAGCGAGGTCATATCACTGCTAAACGTTTCTCCCCAAAGTTTAACAAACATCAAAACTCGCATTAATGAAAAGCTGTTTGGTGAGTCAAAAGCGTCTAATCTAGAAAGTAAAATAAAGGAAATCCCCATAGTGTAATATAGCGTAAAATTAGTTGTAATTCCTTGATACACAATTCTCTATAGGTTGAATTGTGTATTTTTCTGTGTACTAATATCTTACAATAAATTTGTTTGCTTTGTCATTTTGTTATAATTTTGCCGCCGAACTAAAACAATTATAATTATGAGAACAAAATGTATTTTAAAGGTATTAGTAGTAGCTGTCTTCATTCTTGGCGGGACACTTTTTTCAGCGGCAGACCCGTTGACTGTTATGGAACCTATTAGCTTCCAAGTTGGATGGCATGATCATTCAAATGCACATGGTGAACGTCCTCGTGGTACAATTAATCCGCCGTCAGCATGTCTTGATGACCATACCTTATATATAAGTGGTGAGCATTCAGATTATACGCTGTACCTTGTCGACACCAGCGGTGAAGAGCCCGATGTGGTCTATCAGGTCTATGTTCCTGCAAATGTTAGCGCAGTAGTTCTGCCCGCCACACTCACAGGAACCTATGAGCTACAGTTGTACGATGGTGGAGAATTCTATTACTATAGTGAGATAGAATTGTAACGAAACAATTAACAATGAGGGTGTGTTTAGGCGCATCCTCATTCCCTACAAATGATATCAATAATTTTAAAACGATAGAGTATATGAAAAAAACATTATTCCTTATTATTTTTGTAGTAGCTTCTCTGGTCGCCTCAGCTCAATTGAAAGTCACTTCGGAGGGCAAAGTCAAAATTGCATCAGACCTAGAGACCTCCTATGCTAATCTTCTTGTAGGTAACCACTCGTTTGGAGCAGGTTATTCTAATGTCGGTATTTCTGGTTCTACGACTATAATGGCGGGTAAAAATAATATTGGAGTTTTAGGAACTATTTATGCAAATCCTAATATTACAAATGTGACAAATTATGGAGTCTTGGGAATCGTAAGTCCTATAAATAATAATCATGGCAGGAACTATGGTTTGTGTGGCATGATTGGGTTTACTGGAGACCATTATGGTGGTGCTGGTATATATGGCACAAACTACACTTACTATTTAAGTGTGCCTGATAATATACAAGGCGATTATGCCGGTTATTTTCATGGTCCTGTAAAAGTAACTGGGGGTATCACAACTTCCAATATGTATATACCATCTGACAGCAGATTGAGTGAAAACGTGACGTCCCTGAACGAGAGAGGAAGTGCAACGAGCACCTTGGATAAGCTTGTTGGCATGAATGTGATTCAGTACAACATGAAGAGCAGGGTACCTGATGAGATGCCTAAAGAAGTCAAACAGGATGAAACAGGGGAACTACGAGATGCCTATGAGTACTTGAAGAAAGACGAGATGAAGATGTGTACGAGACGCCATTATGGTCTAGATGCTGAGGAACTCCAGAATATCTATCCCGATTTGGTACTTGAAGGACAGGACGGCTATCTCGCAGTCAATTATGTGGAAATGGTGCCTCTTCTCATTCGTAGTATTCAGGAACTGAAACAGGAATTAGATGCTGTGAAGGGTGATTCGAAGGCTATGACCCGTTCCTTTAACAATGAATCTGCTGATTTCAATACCCCCGCCACTGGCAATGTACTCTATCAGAACACTCCCAATCCGTTTAAGGAGCAGACTACTATTCGCTTCTCGCTGGCTGATGACGTACAAGATGCATCTATCTGCATCTTCGATATGACGGGCAAAACAATCAAGAAACTCCCCATTTCATCGGGAATGGAAAGTGTTTCTATCGGCGGATATGAACTCGGTGAGGGCATGTTCCTCTACTCTTTGATTGTCAATGGACAGGTGATTGATACTAAGCGAATGGTCATTTCGAAATAGAATATTTGTTAATGATGCAAACATTCGTTAACGATAAGACATGTGTGCTTAATTATTTTCTTAATTTGGAATTAATAAACAACAAAAGAGAAACAACATGAAGAAGATTATTTTTTTGTTACCATTCTTAATGCATATCTCTTTGTTTTCTATAGGACAAAATATAAAGCATATCTCATTAGATTTTAGCGAGGATAATTTCAAGTTACAGCAAGATAAGGCTGGAAATATGTATGTGTTATCGAATGGACTCGAATATTTCTTAAAATCGGACACCTTGCAGCCTGCTCTCCCCTATATTGGATACAACGTACTGGTTAATAGCACTGATAAATACGACAGCCATGATTGCTCTGATTCAAAAATTTTATTCCAGAGAAATGTCACAATGGCTCAAAATCCAGAAGAAATTCCAACAAACGTTCAGCCATCTAAAAATGAGGTTCCAAAAGCGGTTTCCTATTCAAAAGGCGTATATCCCAATGAATCTGTTGAGTACGTTGGAATGAATGAATGTTATGGCTATAGGATTTTAACATTCCATGTGTGTCCTTTTGAATATGACGCAATTTCTAGGAAATTGTATCTTAGAAAACATATTGACTTAGACATTCATTTAAGTCACACCCCATCTGACACCCAAACAAAAAAAGGTAACAGTGTATATGTAAGAGATATAATAAGACAAATGGTAGTTAATCCAGAAGATATAGGTGAACAGGATTTATCTACGAACAATAGGTCAACTAACACTCTGATACGACAAACAGGATTTGAATATGTAATCGTTACTTGCAATCAGTTCAAAAGCATTTTTCAACAACTTGCCAATTGGAAAAGCCGGAAAGGCATACGTTCAAAGGTTCTTACAGTCGAAGAGATATCGAATTATAGTGGTTCAACTACAATGGAGAAAATTAAAGGCGCTCTTAACGATATTGATAGTTTGTCTTATGTCTTACTTGGCGGTGATTCGTTTAAAGTACCCACTTGTATATGCTTCATAGGTATAGATTCCGATGCTCATGATACTACACCCGCTGACGTTTATTATTCTTGTCCAGAAACTATGAATTGGGACAGTAGTGGAAATGGCTATTATGGGGAAATTAAGGATAGTGTTAATTTGTTACCAATATTAAATGTTTCAAGAGCACCTGTGTCTACTGTTGAGGATGCTCAAGTTTTTGTCAACAGAATCATCAATTATGAGAGTGTACCAGATACTATAAACTGGGTAGATAACATATTGATGTGTGGGAGCTCCTTAGGTACTGTTGGCATAAATAATTTGACTCCTCATTATATAAACGAACAAAGTGACACACAAGTATGGAGCCAAATGATTTATAATAATTACATTGCCCCATCATGGAATGGAAATTGCGTTCGTTTTTATGATTCATATACTGATATCAGTCATGATGGAACCTATGATTTCAACTCGTTAAATCTTCAGGAGCAACTTGCCCAAGGATACACGTTTGTTGATGTGATAACACATGGTTTGGAATATCAATGGCAAATGGAAAATAATGGTTTCTATGATCGGCAGAAAGCAAATGAGTTGGAAAATAGTGGTTATTCTATAATAACAACAACCGCATGCCTGACTAATGCCTTTGATTACTATAGAAGTCGGATACCTCCATTATATTGTTTAAGTCAGCATTTTATTAATAATCCTCAAAGTGGTATTTTGGCCTACTTGGGTACTTCCCGCGAAAATTGGCATTCAAATAATTATACGTCATTGGGGACAGGGGCTACATTTGATGCTTTAACCTATAGTAAGTTATTTATTGATAGATATCACCGTATTGGAAAGGCTCTTACTGCAGTAAAAGCTGAAAAGATGTCGGATGCCATGCCTTCAAATAATTCATATACTAGTAATAGAAAGGTTTGGATGGGACTTAATCTGATGGGGGATCCAGAAATGCCTGTATATCTGTCAAAACCGAAGTCGTTTAAAAATGTTAGTATTCAGTTTGTTAATGATAGCATCTATGTTAACGCAGGTACAGGTGGTTTCGATATCTGTTTCATTAACCAAAACGACTCAACTGAATATTATATTGCAAGGGATATTGCCGACTCTGTAGCTGTATTCAGTCGAATTGATGGTGTTTTTGATGTCTGCATTACTAAACCAGACTACATTCCATACACAACAATATGTGCCAACACTTATCTACAGAACTTGACTCTCTCTGGAACTAAAACTTACGAGACAGGTCATGCCCTAATTGGTTCTGACATAACAGATAAGATTATCCAAGGACCTGTTGTCATCAACAGTGGGAGCACTACAGTTAAAGCAAGTCAGGGAACCACTATCACTAAAGACTTTGAAGTTAATTTAGGAGCAGAATTTAGTATTATCACCAACGATTAAATAACATGGATATTTATGAGAAACTATTCAGATTCATTTAAATTGGTCAGGCGTGGTTTGGCTACACTCGCGTTTTGCTGTTTTGGAATATCAACGGTTTATGCCCAAACTGGAGGCAGTGAGTCATATGTTCCATTCGTGGAAGAAGGAAAGATATGGTATTGTGGTTATTGGCATCCATTGGAGAACTCTCCTGCAACATTTGAGGATCCCCTTGGTAATTGTATAGATTGCATCTTCACAATGTGTGGCGATACGGAGATAAATGGCAAGACATATAAGAAAGTCTACTGTCAGTTCAAGGAATACTATGGTGACGAGAAACAGCACTACTATTGCGCTGTCAGGGAGGAAGACTACCGTGTTTACATCATTGAGGAAGATGCCACGGAGGAAAGGCTACTCTACGACTTCAGCCATTCCGCAGAGCTTATTCAGCTCAATATTAACGACCAAACATTTGCTCGAACAGGAGGCTATCGTCGTTGTAACTTTCTACCTAGCCAATTAGAATATATGGTTTGTCATTATTTGGACGATAAAGTTGATTATGTCAATGATACTGGTTTTTGGGTTAGTGGAGCCGGTGCTGTTTTTTGCAACCCTTTTGCTTTTGAATTCTGCTACTCCCTCTTCGACGAGCGAAAGTTTGGTAAAGCTATTTCTGTGCGTTCGTGTATAAAAGATGGCGAGTATATATTTAATGAGGATTGGATGTCTATGCCAATTGAAACATCTATAAATGGAAGAAACTATACAAATAATTCCCTCAAAGATGTTCATATATATGATCTTCAGGGCCGCCGGCTAACGGACAAACCCACGAAGGGCATCTATATCCAAAACGGAAAGAAAGTGGTAATAAAGTAAGTGGACTGATAATTGATACGAAGAACATGATGTTACGAAATAAATAGTGAAAAGAGATGAGAAAGCTATTGATGTTATTCCTGTTATTTTCGCTATGTGTGAAAATGTCAGGCGAAAGGGTTAAGAATATGAGTGTCAGTTTTGACAGGAATGATTTTTCAATTCTTGTTACAAATAATATTGCACATATCTCCCCCATCAAGTTTTTATACTCATACGGAAACGATTTTTCTTGCCCTGCCTTACCAAAGATATGTGTCAATTTGCTGATTGGTCCCAATGAAGAACTGGCAGATTTCTCATATACCAAAACTGAACAAAAGATATTAGATGACATCTTCATTGCACCTTGTCCAAAAGCTGTACCAACAAACACATCGGTGAAACAAAGTGTAGATACAATTGTTTCGTATACGCAAGCTACATATCCCCAGACATTTGTTAATTACATAGGTTCCCACTATATTAATGGATATAAAATTCTCTCATTTGATATATGTCCATTTAGATATGACAATGTTAATCACACTCTGTACCTGGAACAGAATTTTACATTCAATATTTCACTTCAATCCAACGCCTTAACGAGGAATGTCAAAATACGCCAGAATGATGAAACACTTATCAACGACCTTATAATAAACCCAGAAGACATCAGTCTTTATGATGATTATAGGGTGTCAAATAGGCAAGAGCAGCGAACAAGCCAACAATATGAATATGCTATTATTACAAATAACAATTTGAAACCGATATTTCAGAAGTTGGCTGACTGGAAGACGCGAAAAGGAGTGAGAACCATTGTTCTTACCGTTGAAGAAATCAATACGCTTTATGCAGAATCCATCTCACAACAAATGAAAATAAAGAAAGCCCTTGAAAACCTGTATGATAATAATGCTAATTTCAAATATGCCCTATTGGGTGGGGATGTCAATGTCGTTCCAGCTCAAATGTGTCATATTGAAGTCCGTGATAGTATAATATATGCTGATGATTGTCCCACTGATTATTTCTATGCATGTTTTGGGACAATGGACTGGGACCCTAATCATGATGGGCGGGTAGGTGATTTATTGGATAGTGTGGACATATCATCCAACATAGCGATAACAAGAGCACCGGTACGTACAATAGATGATGCAGAAGCTTTTATTAATAGAATTATAGCTTATGAGTCTAACCCTAACATTCAGACTTGGGCTAACAATATTCTAATGGGAGGGTATAAATTGGAAGGTAGGTATAATTATAGTAAAGCACTCATGAATGATCCACTTATGTACGACATGTATGAAAGCGGTGACACAATTTTAAGCGACACTCATTATAAAGCAGAAAGGCTCTACATACATTACCTCGCCAGCTATTTAAATGCAGACAGCGTTAGCAGGGTGAGATTTTATGATACTGGTACAGACTTTCTCGGGAGAGCTAATTATAACTTTAATCCCAGAAACATACAAAAAGAATTATCCAAAGGGTATACGTTTGTGAATATAGATTCACACGGGAACTATTCTGGCTGGGAAACAGAAGGTTCTGGTTACACTGTTTCATATGCTGACACCTTGATTAATTCAAATCACACTATAATTATCACATCAGCATGTAATACAAATGGTTTTGACAAGAATACGAAATGTCTAAGCGAGGCTTTTGTAAGAAATCCTAGTAGTGAAGTTGTTGCATATTTCGGCTGTTCTAGGACTGCATGGTACTATAAAAATCCAACTGATATAGGAGATTCAGAACTTGCCAATTTATATCTATATAGGAAAATCTTTTCTGAATCGAATAAGAACTTTGGAGAAATGGTAAGAAAATCCAAAATTGATATATTACCTTATTGCTATACATATGACAAGACACATAGGTGGTTGTTATTTGGCCTGAATCCAATTGGTGACCCAGAGATGCCTATATACACAAGGAGACCAAAAAATTTTACAAACGTTTCTATCTCTTTCTCTAATGGGTCATTATCCATAAATACGGGAGTGGATGATTGTAAAATATGCGTGGCAAGTGCCAATGATATTGGAGCAAGTTACTATGACGTAAGAACTGGCAACAGTGCTTCGTACTCAAATCTCACTGATGAGTATAGTATCTGTATTACTAAACAGGGTTATGTTCCATATATAGCCAGATGCGGCAATACCGTTTACTTGCAAAATGAGTCTGTCAATACCGATTATGAAGTATTTTCCAGCCAAACGTTTGCTGGTAGCAACGTAACAACAGATAAGCCCAATGGCCCTGTGGAGGTCAATAAAGGAAATACAATAATTAATGGCACAAATGGTGTTACTATCAACGACAGCTTTGAAGTGAAATATGGTGCATCATTGGAAATACGGACGAATTAAAGGATTCTTCTGAAGAATATGGTTAAATATGTTTAAACACTTGCTTTTCTAAACGATTATGGTTATATTTGCAAATAATTAAGACAACTAACAGTTAATGACTATGAAACGTATTTTTTACAGCAACAGCGTACAGACAGTCTTGCGTAGTATGGCAATATTGACCGCCATCTTCTTGGGAAGCATGAGTACCAATGCGCAAGAACCGGATGATGAATATATTCCGTTCGTGGAAGAAGGAAAAGTCTGGACTTGCAAAGATGATTGGGGCATATACGGAACTCCTATCGGTTACGATGTTTTTTTCACCATGAGTGGCGATACGGAGATAAATGGCAAGACTTATAAAAAGGTATTCTTGCAGTTCCCTGATTATTTTGGTGACGAAGAACAACACTACTATTGTGCTGTCAGGGAAGAAGGATGTCGTGTGTTTCTCGTTGAACCCGAAGCAGAAGAGGAAAAGCTTCTCTACGATTTTAGTCGTCCCGAGGAAATAATTGAGCTATCATACGATCATGAGACACTTGTCAGGAATGCAGGGTATCAAGACGAATATTGCCGTCCCCATCAGATGTATTATGAACTTTATACTAACGCCGCCCATATTAACAATGGTTATGTTTGTTATGACGATTGGAGAGAAGGAGTCGGCTCGATTCACAGTAATCCTTTTGCTTGTGAAGTCTCTCCTAAGGGGTCTTCAAGGATTCCAAGTCGTATTCTTGTGCAAGAATGTACAAATAGCGCAGGAGAATACTTGTGGAACGTGACTTGGACTATAGGACCCAACTCCATACAAGAGACTCTTAAGGAAACGCCTGCCGGCAGTACTCTCTACGACCTTCAGGGCCGCCGCCTCACGGACAAGCCCACGAAGGGTGTTTATATCCAGAATGGAAAGAAAGTGGTAAAAAAGTAAATTGTTTAAATATCCCGTGAGTTAATGGCTATGAAGAGTATTCTTTACAACAACAGCGTACAGACGATCTTGCGTAGTATGGCAATATTGGCCGCCATGTTTTTAGGAAATATGAGTACTAATGCGCAAGAATTAGATGATGAATATATTCCGTTCGTGGAAGAGGGGAAAGTCTGGTATTGTGGTTATTGGCATCCATTAGAGAACTCCCCGGCAACATTTGAGGATCCCCTTGGTAATTGTATAGATTGCATCTTCACAATGTGTGGCGATACGGAGATAAACGACAAGACTTATAAGAAGGTGTACTGCCAGTTTAAGGAATATTATGGTGACGAGGAACAGCACTACTATTGCGCCGTCAGGGAGGAAGACTACCGTGTTTACATCGTTGAGGAAGATGCCACGGAGGAAAGACCACTCTACGACTTCAGCCATTCCACAGAGCTTATTCTGCTCAATATTAACGACCAAACATTTGCTCGAACAGGAGGCTATCGTCGTTATAACTTTCTACCTAGCCAATTAGAATATATGGTTTGTCATTATTTGGACGATAAAGTTGATTATGTCAATGATACTGGTTTTTGGGTTAGTGGAGCCGGCGCTGTTTTTAACAACCCTTTTACCTTTGAATTCTGCAACTCCCTATTCGACGAGCGAAAGTTTGGTAAAGCTATTTCTGTGCGTTCGTGTATAAAAGACGGCGAATATATATTTAATGAGGATTGGATGTCTATGCCAATTGAAACATCTATAAATGGAAGAAACTATACAAATAATTCCCTCAAAGATGTTCATATATACGACCTTCAGGGCCGCCGCCTAACGGACAAGCCCACGAAGGGTGTTTATATCCAAAATGGTAAATTATACGTAGTGAAATAATCAAATCACAACGAAGAAATTACAATGAGCCCATAGAAATATCGCAAAAAGTTTGGGAGTTTAAGAGATAGTTCGTATCTTTGCACCCAAAACTTATTTATTGAAAAAAAGAGCAGTAGGTTACTCTTAGAATCTCCGAATTATACCCGCCAGTATTAGGATCAGATTCTATACCTAATTGCAACCGACGCGCTCCTCATTTCATAATGAGGTGTGCGTTTTAACGGTTTGTAGGTATAGAAAAGATCCGTGGCGGGTATTTTTCGGAGACTACAATCCTAGTACACCTCCTTTTTTTGAGGAGCTTTCAATAAACAAGTAGGTAACAAGACAGATTGTTACATCCCCCAAAGTGATTTTTTTTATTTTATTAACGCCGTAGGGTATGAATGTACCCTTGGCAAGTCAACAGGTATTTAACTGAAAACGTGAATATGAATCACAATGAAGAAGTCCCAGACTTTCTGGGCGGACTCGGCGACATGCTGCCCGCCGATGTCCTGAAGAAGGTGAACGAACTGTTGGAGCGTGTGCACCGCAAAGACAAAAATCACCAAGGCAGCCCCGTGTTCATCTATGCCCCAGGCAGCCAGTATGTGGATAAACAGATAAACATTGGGGAGACCCACACCCCGGAGACCCTCCCCGTCCCTCCCTGTGTAGGGAGGGAGAGTGGTCACATACACCAAGCAAAGACACAATTCCAAGAGGAGCGCATCCGACAGTGCATCGCACTATTGATGATGGAGCGGTATGGCGACGAACCGCTGTTCTGCCTGCAAGGGCACTGGCAGGCGGTGTATCGCATTCTGGTGGATAAGGGCTACTGTCGTGACTCAGACTTCGACGGTTTCGATGCCTTCATCCGGAGGGTGATGCCCAAGGAGGTGAACAAGCCGTATAAGAAGGACTCGGTGAAGCAGGTTAGCAAGACAGACTTTGCTCTTCCTTTCGAGCGTTGGCATTATGATCCGCAGACCTCTACGACTCGCAAACCGTATGACCGTATGGTGGCCATTGCTACCCGTTTCAAAGAGATTTTAGAAGAAAATGGGCTGTAAAAGGCAAAAAAAGGTCGAAATATTTGGAAGTTTCGGAAATAATGCTTATCTTTGCACCAGCTTCTAAGGAAGTTAGCCAACTCTACGGAGCGAGCATCGCGGGGAGATTTTCTCCCCGTTGTCTTTTTAATAGAAATGTCCGTCCTTGAAAAGCAGTCGCTTGCGACCCTTCTCATAATAAGTGAGAAAAATACCAAATTTTTCTCTCACGTTTTCACCTACGCTTTCACTTTTCACCCACGTTTTCACCCAACGGTTTTCCTCTTGCCAAAATAAAAAGTATTTTGTAGTTTTGCCGGCGAATGTAAAGATATCATTTATGGACGTATCAATATTACAACATGCAAAGGACAAGGCGCCACGGCAGATGGCGCTGGACGAAGTGGTGGAACTGATGAAGGGCGGTGCCTGGCCGGCGGGGTATCAGCCGCTCGCAGTGATGGCGAGCGTGGTCAGTGGCGGCGTGATGCGGAAACATATCCGCTGGCTGACGGGAGTGGGCATAGTGCACATACGCCACCTCACGCGTCAGGAAACTGTTACGGCGGACAATCATACGCTGTTGTGCTATGCGGACGGCAGCGGGGGATGCTACGTGGCCTGCAAGTACGAGCTGAACGACGGCTACAGCCTCGACAAGCAGGTGCGCTACTATGGTCGCGTGCAGCACTGGGCTGCCGACTACTATGCCCGGCTGTCGGGCGGCGAGGCGGACCGTAGTTGTGTAGGGGCGACAAAGGCCGTACCGCTGAGCCGTGACCCTGACGTGTACTACGATGACGCTGCCATGCCGTTCATGTCTGCCGATATTGACGGAGCGGACAAGAGTACGGAGGGCCTGCGCGAGCGGACACCAAGCTGGGCGGAGCGGGTCATGACGCTCGACGAGATTGACGACTATCTCATCAAGCATGTCGAACTGCGCCGGAACGTCATCACCAGCCGTATGGAGATACGCTGGTTCGCCGACGACATCCCACGGGGACTGGAGCCCTGGAAGGAATTCACCGACTACGAGTTCAACAAGCTATGGCGGCGGATGCAGCGTATCAAGGATGTCTCGGAGCGCCATCTGCGTCAGGAGATAGAGTCGGACTTCTCGCCGGATTTCCACCCGTTCCGCGACTATCTAGAACACCTGCCGCCCTGGGACGGCAAGGCCGACCATATCGCCATCCTCGCCGCCGGCGTGACGGTGGAGGGCGGCGAGCGTGAACAGCAGTCGTTCTGCAACTGTCTGAAGCGATGGCTGGTGGCGATGATTGCGGGCTGGCTGACGGAGGATGTCGTCAACCAGACGGTGCTGGTATTCATCGGACGCCAGGGCATCTACAAGACCTCGTGGTTCAAACTGCTGCTCCCTCCGCAGTTGCGCCGCTACTACTATCCCCGCTCGAACGTGAAGAAATCGGACAAGGACGCCTATACGGCCATGACGCAGTACGGGCTGATAGCCTGCGAGGAGCTCGACTCGATGACGAAGGGTGAGATGAACTCGTTGAAGGCCGACATCACCACGGCCATCTTCAGCTACCGGCCGCCGTACGGCCGCTATATGGAGAACCATAAGCACATTGCGTCGTTTTGTGCTACGGGTAACCACCCGAAGTTCCTGAACGATCCGACGGGCACGCGCCGCTGGCTGCCGTTCAAGGTGGAGAGCATCCTCTCGCCGTGGGACTTTCCGTTCGACCACGACAACATCTTCGCGCAGGCATACGCCCTCTGGCAAGGGGGCTACCAGTACTATTTCTCGGACGTGGAGATAGAATGGCTGAACGACCGCAACAGCCGCTTCGCCGTGGCCAACCTGGAGAAGCAGCTGGTGTTCCGCTATTTCCGCAAGCCGACGGAGAACGAGTCAGGGGAACTGGTCGATACCGCCATGGCCCTGCAGGTCATATCCTACAATGTCGGTCCGAAAATCTATCCGGACAAGGTGGATGCGGCCTTTGCCGACCTGGGCTTCGAGGAGATGACCGTCAACGGCATGTCGGGCTACCTGGCCGTCCGCCGCAAGCCCGAGGAAATCGCAGCCCTGACGCGTCTGATGGCCCAGGATGCGAAACAGCAATCCCCAAAAACCTGAAACTCCCTCGTGTACGTACGTGAGGTATCATTTTTCATTTTCATTCCTCCTGTACGTACACGAGAGATGTTTTCTAAAAAACAGAGAATTATTTGGAAAATTGAAATTAAGTTCGTACTGAAATAACTGCCGCTTAATGGAAAATAAGAGCCACTTATCGCGCGATAAGTGGCTCTTATTTTGGAATACTAGGCTCTTATTGTCGGGACGCCCAGATTGCGGAAGATGCACTCGACTTCAAGCGGAAGGAACGTACGACGGCTGATGGTGCGCAACGGATCCAACTCGGGGTATTCCGCCATGCAGTCCTTGAACTTGCGCCAGGCAGCACGCCCGCAGATATGGGGGAAATAAATCTGGGCCAGCTCCATGCGGCCATAGGAAGCAACCGGTAATCTGTAAGAATTTTCCATGTTTTTATATGCTTTTGTATAGGTACAAAGGTACGAAAAAATCGCGTAAAAACCGCATCTTTTCCATGAAAAATGTTACCAAAAGTGATATAAAGAAAAGAGGATGTGCCAATTGTGACACATCCTCTTCTCTTTTCTTTTTTTTCGCTTATCGCTTAGAGGTTCAGGCTCTTCTTGATAGCCTCAATCTTCTGCTCAGCAGCCTTCGTGCAGCGCTCGTAGTCGGCAGCACCTGCGAAGCTGGGATCCTTGACTTCCATGTAGAACTTAATCTTCGGCTCAGTACCGGAAGGACGAACAGAAACCTTCGTGCCATCGTCGCAGAACCACTGCAGCACGTTAGAGGTGTCAGGCATGTCGAGTTTCTCGACACTACCATCAGCCTTCCTGGCCTCGAGGCTCTTGAAGTCCTTAGTCAGCACAATCTTCGAGCCACCCAGATCCTTCGGAGGATTAGCGCGGAAGTCGGTCATCATCTGCTTAATCTCGTCAGCACCGCTCTTGCCTGGACGTACCACATTGATAGTTACCTCCTTCGAGAAGCCGTACTCCTTGTAGATGTTCATCAGCAGGTCGTAGAGCGTCATACCGTTGTCGCGAGCCCAAGCGGCAATCTCACAGATCAGACAGATAGATGCGGGGGAGTCCTTATCGCGAACCTTGTCGTAAGGCAGGAAGCCGAACGACTCCTCACCACCGCCGATATACTTCTTCTTGCCCTCGTTGACGCGAATCTCGTTGGCAATCCACTTGAAGCCAGTGTAGCAGTCCTTGTACTCCACTTCGTTCTTCTTGGCAATCTCGGCAATGACCTCGGTGGTTACGATGGTCTTTACGAGGAACTCGTTGCCCTTCAACTGGCCGAGCTTCTTCTTGTTGGCGATGATGTACCAAGAGAACATCATACAGGTCTGATTACCATTCAGTATCTCCCACTCTCCCTTGCTGTTGCGACAGACGATAGCCAGACGGTCAGCATCGGGGTCGGAAGCAATCACGAGGTCGGCATTGAGCTTGGTACCCAGCTTCATACCTAAGGTCATAGCTTCGGCATTCTCAGGATTCGGGCTGACAACCGTTGGGAAGTTGCCGTCGATAACCATCTGTTCGGGCACTACGTGGATGTTCTGGAAGCCCCAAGAACGCAGAGCCATCGGGACGATTACGCGACCTGTACCGTGCATGGGGGAATAAACAATGTTGAGGTCCTTCTGTCGCAGAATAACATCCTGGTCGACCATAGCCTCCTTGACAGCCTGGATGTAATCCCAGTCCATCTCACCACCGATAGGAATGATGAGGTCTTTGTTGCCCTCGAACTTCACATCCTCAATCTTCACCTTGTTCACCTCGTCGATGATACCCTTGTCGTGCGGAGCCAGCACCTGTGCACCGTCATCCCAGTAAGCCTTGTAGCCGTTGTATTCGCGTGGGTTGTGAGAAGCGGTGACGTTGACACCAGCCTGACAGCCGAGCTGACGGATGGCGAACGAGATCTCTGGCGTAGGACGCAGACTCTCGAAGAGATACACCTTGATGCCGTTAGCCGAGAAGATGTCGGCAACGGTCTCAGCGAACATACGTCCGTTGTTACGGCAGTCGTGACCTACAACGACGGCACTCTGCTTGCCAGGGAATGCCTTGTTGATGTAGTTGGCGAAACCCTGTGTAGCCATACCCACGATGTACTTGTTCATGCGGTTGGTACCAGCACCCATGATGCCGCGCAGACCACCTGTACCGAACTCGAGGTTCTGATAGAAAGCGTCAATGAGATCCGACTTGTCGGGGTTGTCCAACATAGCCTGTACTTCCTTACGTGTCTCCTCATCGAAGGCCGGAGAGAGCCATACTTTTGCCAATGCCTCGCACTGTGCAATTAACTGAGCGTTATTTTCCATAATAATACAATTTGTTTTAGATTGGTTTTATAATACGCAAAGATACTGATTCTTTTTCAAAATCAGTATCACTTGACGTTATTTTTTGCTTTTTTTAAATATTCAGCGTCTTCAACACCCTGTCAATCTCGTCAAAACGCTTCCCCATGTTCAAATTCAGGTAGATGCGGTAAAGTGCCGGAGCCCATCGTTTTTTGTCGTCCGGAGCCAGTTTCCGATAGGTTTCCATATAGGGCCGTGCATCCTGATACAGTTTGATGAGCTTGGCATGATTCTTACGCGGTTCGTTTTCCATCTCAAGTTTCAAGGCTCTGTTCAGATGAACCGTTGCAAGATTATAGTAAGCCTCAGGCATGGTGTCGTTGAGGGCAATAAGCCGCTCGCTGGTTTTCAGGCATTCGTCGTAGTAGCCGGCATTCAGCTGTGCCACAGACTGAGCCAAAAGGAAAAGCTGGTTGTCGGCATTCGTCTTCAGTCCCTGCTCCGTCAGTTTCAATACGTCGTCATACTGTCCCTTAGCCGTAAAGTAGTCTGCCAGTCGTGGGAAGAAGTAAGGATGTTCAGGATATTCGTTGTAGCCCAAAGTCAGCATAGCCACCAGGCCAGAATCATTTTGCTGCTGACTATATGCCTCACAAACATATTGCAGCGTAAAATCCCGTTTGGCACTATCGCCCAAAGCCAACGTATGATAGCGTAACGTTTTCTCAGGTTGACGAAGCTTATAGCCACAGAATGTTGCCCAATAGGCAACCTGCGCCATCAGCGAGTCGTTCTTCAGGTAGTCATAGCCTTGAAAGAGCGGCTGGTAGGCAGCATCCAGATAGGTGGACAAGAAACTGAAGGCATCAGCATACTGCGACTTACGAACCTGAAAAGTTCCTCCATAATACAGGTTACGACGCAGGAGATCAAGCTGGCGGGCGTGGTCAGAACGGTATTCCGGACGGACGCGTCCCTTCTTGTCCGGACGGGCATCCAAGGTGTCGAGTGTCTCTGCAATCTGGTAGAGTTTGCGGATAAGGCCAAAGAACTGTACCGTGTCGTACTTCTGCTTCAGGTAAAGTTTCTCGTTGGCAGCCTCATACTGTTTCATGACAGCCTCGTACCATGTGTCGTATATCTTGGGATTCTGTCTGTTGGCAGTGTCCTTCGCCAACAAACCCGTCATCAGCTTCTCGGCTGAAACGAATTCCTTATCCTTGCCGCTCTTGATATATGTCTTTGCCTGACTGATTTCCTTCTTCTGTGCCACAATAGTGAGCACCATCAGCAAACAGCAGGTTATGGCTATTATCCTTTTCATCATTTTACACCTTATTATATTATAGAGAAGAAGACACAAAGAAGTGGGAAGCGTGCCTTATCAGAACGAGGTGGCCGTTTTTCCCACTTATGCTTCTGTTGTTCAACGTATTCTGTCGGCAGCACGAACCAGCTTCTCGTCGGCAAGTATCGCCCTGCGAGCCATAAAGCAAAGAATGGCTGCTACCATCGGCAATGCCGCTGTCAGAGGCAGTTGTTCAGCGAGTTTCCCCTGTTGGATAAGTACTGCCAGCACAATATACCATACCAGACAGACAAATATGCTGCACAGGCAAAGGTTTGCCTGAACCTTACGACGCTTGTACAGGAAGATGGTATACAGGCTGATGGCCGATGCCAGTATCTGGACGATGAACAACGGCCACGCCAGGAAGAATACCATTCCCAGAATAACTGCTACCAGCAGATACAGTGTTTGTATACGCTGTATCATGACAGGCGTTCTCCTTCAGAATTTGCTGACTGCTGAGAATCACGGGCGGGGTCACGCCAGTAGATCTTACCCTCGACAAACTCCTGCGTAGCCAGCAGTGAAGGTTTGGGGAGTTTCTCGTAATAGCGTGAAATCTCTATCTGTTCACGATTCTCAAACACTTCCTCCAGCGAGTCGTTATACGAAGCGAACTCAGCCAGCTTCTTGCTGAGGTCTTCCTTAATCTGTACGCTAATCTGGTTGGCGCGCTTGGCAATGATTGCCACACTCTCATAGATATTGCCAGTATCCTCGCAAAGATCCATGATGTTACGGGTCACGGTATTAACCGGTGCTTTTGATTTCTTGTAATCCATATTCTATAATTAACTTTCTAATTTTTCAATCTTTTGTTATCTTCTTGCATTTGGCAATAAACTTCTCTGCCGTCTTGCAGTTTTCCGACTCAGGGAATTCGTTGAGGAATCCGTAACATTCGTCTTCCGCATCACGGTAACGTTCCACACGCTTTTCTTCAGAGCTGTTCTGAGCCAGTTCGAACTTGCTCTTCATAATGAGTAACGAGAACTTCTCACGCATCGTCGTATAAGGATAGGTCTTCAGTGCGTTCTGTGCCGTAATGATGCACGACTCGTAGTTGGACTCCGTATTGGAATTGATATTGCCGAAATATCCGCCCAAATTGTAATAGAGCTCGGCAGACAAATACTCCTTCATGACCAGATTGTCCTGCAGGATGAAAAGTCGCTTCTGGGCCTCCTCCCTTAATGACGACTCAGGGAAGTAGTCCATGAAATTCTGGTAGGCATTAATGGCTCCTACCGTTGACGACTGGTCCAGACGGGGGTCAGGCATGCTCTCAAAGAGCGACTGTCCCACGTAGAACGATGCCTGCTCGGCAAAATCGCCCTTCGGATAGCTCTGGAAATATTTACGGAAGGTAGCACTTGCAGCCTCATAATCCCTATTGCAATATTGTGCCATAGCCAGCATATAGAGACTTTCCTGGGCATTCTGCCTACCCTTCTGTGCCGTCACCACCTCAGAGAGCAGCGTGATAGCGTTGCCGAATTTTCCTTGTGCAAAACACTGCTTGGCATATTCATATTTAAAATCCTTGTCAGAAGACTTTAAAACGCTACTGAACTCAGACGTACAACCTGTCATCAGGAATGCCATACATAGTGCTATGATGTTATTTTTGTTCATTTCTTTCGATTTTGACGTGCAAAATTACGCATTTTCCTGCGAAAACCAAAGGTTTTTTGATAAAAATTAGGGATTTAGGCTGTTTATTAGGAAATATTTCGTAATTTTGCACCATTATGGACTTTCATTTAACATCCAAATACAAACCAACGGGCGACCAGCCCGAAGCCATCCGCCAATTGACGGACGGTTTGGAACGTGGCGATCAGGCACAGGTGCTGCTGGGCGTCACGGGTTCTGGTAAGACATTCACCATTGCCAATGTCATTGCCAACGCTGGAAGACCGACGCTCATCCTGAGCCACAACAAGACGCTGGCGGCCCAGTTATACGAAGAGATGAAGGGCTTTTTCCCTGACAACGCGGTAGAATATTATGTCAGTTATTATGACTATTACCAACCGGAAGCCTATCTGCCGACAACAGATACTTATATAGAAAAAGACCTGTCCATCAACGACGAGATAGACCGCCTTCGTCTGCGAGCCGTAAGTAATTTAATGTCAGGCAGAAAGGACGTTATCGTTGTATCTTCTATTTCATGCATTTACGGCATGGGAAGTCCCATAGCGCTGAACGAGAACATCATTGAAATTCATCGTGGGCAAATCATCGACCGCAATGTTTTGTTAAGAAAATTAGTCGCTGCTTTATACGTCCGTAACGACATAGAATTGAAACGCGGCAACTTCCGTGTGAAAGGCGACACCGTCGACATTGCCATCCCCTATAGCGAGGCCATTCTGAGGGTCACATTCTGGGACGACGAGATAGATGCCATTGAGGAACTGGATGCCGATACCATGCTGCGAGTGTCCTCTTTCGACGAATACAAGCTCTATCCAGCCAATCTCTTTATGACGACAGAGGAGCAGACCAACATCGCCATCCGTCATATTCAGGACGACTTGGTGAAGCAGATAGCCTTCTTCGAGGAACTGGGCGACAATATCAAGGCCCAGCGCATCAAGGAACGCGTGGAATACGACATGGAGATGATTAAGGAATTGGGCCATTGTTCAGGCATTGAGAATTACTCACGCTATTTTGATGGTCGTGAGGCTGGCGAACGCCCCTATTGTCTGCTGGACTTCTTCCCTGACGACTTCCTGATGGTCATCGACGAGAGTCACGTCTCCGTACCCCAGATTGGTGGCATGTATGGTGGCGACAGGGCGCGCAAGACAAATCTCGTAGAATATGGATTCCGTCTTCCTGCAGCCTTCGACAACCGTCCGCTGACCTTTGACGAATTCAAGCAACTGACCCATCAAATCATCTATGTCTCAGCCACCCCTGCTGATTATGAACTGAATGAGGCCGAGGGCGTCGTCGTCGAACAGCTTATCCGTCCCACAGGACTGTTAGACCCAGAGATTGAGGTGCGTCCCACAGAAAACCAGATTGACGACCTGATGGAGGAAATCCAGCAACGCATCAGCCGTAAGGAGCGTACATTGGTGACTACACTGACCAAGCGCATGGCAGAGGAACTGTCGGAATACCTGTTGAACCACGGTGTGCAGACAGCCTACATCCACAGCGAGGTGACAACATTGGACCGCGTAAAAATTCTCGAGAACCTGCGCAACGGCACTTACGATGTGCTGGTGGGTGTAAACCTGCTACGCGAGGGTCTCGACCTGCCTGAAGTATCGCTGGTGGCCATTCTCGATGCGGATAAAGAGGGATTCCTACGTTCACACCGCAGTCTGACACAGACGGCTGGCCGTGCTGCACGAAACGTCAATGGCAAGGTCATCATGTATGCCGATACCATCACGGCCTCCATGCAGCTCACCATCGACGAGACCCTGCGCCGACGCACCAAGCAACTGAAATACAACGAAGAGCACGGCATCACACCTACGCAAATCAAGAAGGCGCTGAACGTCTCGCTGACAACGGGAGATTCCAGCGATGCCAAAGAACTGCAACGTGCCTCGTTTGGTATTGAAGGCGCTCAGGCTGCCTTTGCTGCCGATCCCATCATCGAGCGCATGACACGTCCACAGTTAGAGAAGAGCATCGCCGAAACAACTCGTCTGATGAAAGATGCTGCCAAGAAACTCGATTTTCTGCAGGCTGCACAATATCGCGATGAGATTATCCGACTGCAAAAAGAGTTGGAGCTTAAATAAGTTCTGCAACTGGAATCAGAACTTAAATAAATTTAAAATCGACGCTGAAAGTTTAAAAACAGCCTTTCTTCTGCTTGATTGCCAATTATTATTCGTACTTTTGCACGAAAATAAACAAAAAAGGACAAGAAATGAAAAAGTTTTTGATAATGTTGCTGGCTGCATTACCTGTCAGCATGTGGGCGCAAGACAACAATTGGGAAATAGCCGAAGAAGAGCAACAAGAGGTTGTTAAGCCAGAAAAGGTCAATCCTGATGAGAAATACCTCCGTGGGGCTGTTCCCTTAGTCGACGGCAAGGTGGTGTTCAGTAAGACCATCGAGGCTCCTGGTAAGAGTGCTGATCAGATATATACCATTCTGCACGACTACATTGAAAAGATGACCAAGGCTTCGTACCAGATACACAGTTTGTTAGTCGTCGAAGACACAGAAAAGCACAAAATCGGAGCCAGTTTTGAAGAATGGCTGGTGTTTAAGAAGGCAGCACTCATGCTGGACCAGACTCGTCTGTATTATGTCATTGAGGTCAATTGCAAGAACGGCGAGGCAGAGGTCTCTATCAAACACATCCACTATCTTTACGACGAGTACCGTAAGCCTCAAAAGCTTAAGGCTGAAGAGTGGATTACCGACGACGTGGCTGTCAACAAGAAGAATACGAAGCTTTATCCTTTCATGGGCAAGTTCCGTCGCAAGACCATCGACCGTAAGGATTTCATATTTAACAAATTCGAATCACTGTTGAAATGAACACTACCGTAATACGCAATTGGCTGAACATCATCTTCATGTTGGGAGCCATCGTAGGACTCGTCTTTTACTTTACACACCATAAGGAGACAGGCATCTACATCATCCTCATCTCTATGGTTGTCAAGTTTGCAGAGGCCTCATTGCGCATGTTTAAAGTATGAAAAAAATCATCACTCTGCTCTTGCTGCTGGTCTGCACGACAACCATCGTGCAGGCTCAGTCGTATAACCAACTGGATGACAACGGTAATTTCACCCAGCGCAACGAATACGGCAACAACAGCAATTTCAATCCCAATAGCAACGACACCACATCGAAAAACAAAGAAGTGCCGTATGGTGTGCGTTTCTGGACGATAGACCGTCGATTTGGCGACATTCGGCCTACCGTCCCTGACACATTGCACCACCTGTTTCAAAACACCATCTACAACACTGGCATCTATGGAGAATACAATACGATAGGCAACAACTACACAGCCCGTCAGAGCCGTATTTTCATAGACCGTCCTTACATGAACACTTTTTTCTTCACCGATGCCTATAGTTATACCACGAAGGAGCCAGACCAGTTTCAGTTTATGAACACCCTGTCGCCATACACGAATATCACCTACGACAACTGTGGCAACCAGCAATATGGTGAGGATCACATCGATGGGAAGTTTGGTGTCAACGTCAACAAAAACCTTGGAATCGGATTCGACCTTGACTACCACTATGGCATGGGTTACTATGCTAATCAGAGTACAGCCCATTTCCGTTCCGCGATATACGCCTATTATACTGGTGACAGATACCAGATGCATTTCCTCGGTACGCTATACCATCGCAAGGCCGCTGAGAACGGCGGTATCGTCGACGATGACTATATCACCCACCCAGAGGCCCAGCAGGAACAGTACACGGAGGATGAAATCCCCACCGTGCTGTCGCAGAACTGGAACCGCAACAATTCCCAGCACATCTTCTTCTCTCACCGCTATAACGTCGGATTCTACAAGAAGGTGCCGATGACCGAAGCGGAAATCAAGGCCCGTGAATTTGCTGAGAAGTCGGCCAAGCAGAAGGAAGAGCGTGAAAACAAAGGGCAAAAGCTACAGTCGATATCGGAAGGTCGCAAGGGTGGCACCATTGCCGACAAACAGCCCTCAGGCCGTCCTGACAATGCAAAAATCATGGGCGACCAGCCTGATATAGCAAAGACAGACATCGCCAACGACTCGACACGTATCAAGGTGGATACTGATGAAAAGATGGACAGTCTGAAGGCAGCGGCTGAGAAAGAGGCCGAAGAAGACAAGAACATGAAGAAAGTCTTCGTGCCTGTGACAAGTTTTATCCACACGCTGGAACTCAACAACCACGAGCGCACCTATCAGGCCTACCAGACGCCCGACGACTACTATGCCAACACGTATTACGACATGAACGACGAGCATGCCTACAGTGGTGACTCCATCTACGACAACACCAAATACCTCTACATCAAAAATACCCTCGCGCTGGCATTGCTCGAAGGGTTCAACAAGTACATGAAGGCCGGTTTAAAGGGCTTTGTATCCTTCGCGATGGAGAATTGCGAAATGCCTGTCCTGAATAGTGAATCGACAGGTTACATGATGAACAAATGGACAGACCACGCGTTCAATGTCGGTGGTCAGCTGTCACGTCACGAGGGCAACACATTCCATTTCAACCTGAGTGCCGAGATAGGTTTGACAGGTATGAATTCCGGAGGAATAGCTGTTGATTTTGACACCGATCTGAACTTCCGACTGCTGGGCGATACCGTGACACTGGCAGCGAATGCCTATTTCCACCGCATGGTACCACAATTCTTTCAGAAGAGTTACCACTCGAAACACCTCTGGTGGGACCAGTCGCTGGATAATGAAACACGCACCCACATCGAAGGCAACTTCAATTATCAGAAGACCGATACCCGTCTGCGCGTGGCCATCGACGAGATACAGAACTATACGTATTTCGGCATGAGTTACGAGCTCGATGCTCAAAAGAACAGAACAGGACTGACAGGCGGTGTCTACCAGGAATCTGGCAATATCAACGTGCTGACCGCCCAGCTGATGCAGAACTTCCGCTTAGGTCCGCTGAACTGGGAGAATGTCGTCACCTATCAGAACTCCAGCAACAAGAAAGTATTGCCCTTGCCTTCGATTAACATCTTCTCAAACCTCTTCCTGAAGTTTAAGATAGCCCGTGTACTTGACGTCGAGTTGGGTGGATGTGCCACCTATTTCACCAAATACGATGCTCCTGACTACCTGCCGCAAATCGCTCAGTTTGCCATCCAGGAGAATCCAGACTGTCGTATTGAACTGGGAGGTTATCCGTTTATCGACGTCTATGCCAACTTTCAGTTGAAGCGTGCCCGCTTCTTCATTGCCATGAGTCATATCAACGCAGGCTCCGGCTCGAAAATGCAGTTCCTGACACCCCACTACCCCATGAACAACCGTACGTTCCGCATGGGTGTTTCATGGACTTTCATCAATTAGTCGATAGCTGAGAATTGAAAGCAGAAAGTTATGATGACACAGAACCCTTCGCTCGATTTGGTAGAATTTGTGGAGACAAAGATTCTTCCCCAGTATGCCAATTTTGACAAGGCACACAATATGGAGCATGCCACACGCGTCATACGCCGTTCACTGGACTTGGCACGCAAGACAGGGGCCGACCTCAACATGGTATACGCCATTGCTGCCTACCACGACTTGGGCCTCTCCGGTCCTCGTGCCATCCACCACCTGACGAGCGGTAAGATCCTAATTGCCGATGCACGGCTCAAGCGCTGGTTCTCGGCAGACCAGTTGCAGATGATGAAGGAAGCCGTTGAGGACCACCGTGCCTCTGCGTCGAGGGCTCCGCGTAGCATCTACGGGAAAATCGTTGCTGAGGCCGATCGTGACATCGACCCTGAGACGGTCATCCGACGTACCATCCAGTATGGGCTGGCCAACTATCCTGAACTCGACACGGAAGGCCACTGGCAACGCTTCATGCAGCACATGAACGAGAAATACTCTGTCAACGGCTATATCCGTCTATGGATTCAAGGTTCGGAAAACGAGCGCAAGCTGAACGAACTGCGCAAACTGATTACCGAACCGAAGGAAATGAGAAAGGTGTTTGATAAGCTGTTTGAAGATGAAAGAAGATAACGTCCGTCAGAACTCCCCGAAAGCCTGGCTGTTAGCAGCACGTCCGAAAACGCTGACAGGTGCTGCCGTTCCTGTCATGATAGGCCTATCATTGGCCTTTGTCGACTGTCGCGAATACGGCGACGACGCGTTCAGTTGGCTGGCGGCAGCATTGTGTATGCTGTTTGCTTTCATTATGCAGATTGACGCCAACTTCGTCAACGACTTCTTCGACTATGCCCGTGGCAACGACGATAGCGCCACAAGACTAGGGCCCCTCAGAGCCTGCACACAAGGCTGGGTAAGCATTGAGGCCATGAAACAGGCCATCGCCTCGACCACCGTTGTAGCGTGCCTCGTAGGACTGCCGCTGGTATGGTATGGGGGACTGGAAATGATTGCTGTCGGGCTGTTGTGTGTCGTGTTCTGCTTCCTCTACACCACCCATCTGTCCTACCTTGGACTGGGTGACGTGCTGGTGCTGGTATTCTTCGGCATCGTGCCCGTCTGCTGCACCTACTACGTCCAACTGCATACCGTTACATGGCAGGTGTTCCAGGCTTCCGTAGCCTGCGGACTGGTCATCGACGGACTGCTCATCGTCAACAACTATCGCGACCGCTATAACGACCAAGCTGACGGCAAACGAACGCTGGTGGTACTGATTGGTGCCGATGCTACGGAGTGGCTCTATCTGGCATTGGGCTGTACGGCGTGTCTCATAGGACTGGTCTTCTGGCTGAACGGTCATGTGCTGGCCTTTGTGTTGCCATTGCTCTACCTGCTGTTTCACACGTTCACATGGCTGAAGATGCGCCGCATGAACTACGGACGCCAGTTGAATGAATGCTTAGGCGAGACAGCCCGCAACATCTTTATCTACGGACTTTGCGTCAGTGCTGGCGTATTGCTACTTTAAATATAACCAGTAGATAGCGGCGGCGGCCAGGAGAAGCACGATGCTCACAATGGACTTAATCATGCATGAGGCCACTTTCTTCACCACGATGAAACCAATGATGATGAGTGCCAGCAACGCAAGGTAATAACCAATATTGTTTTCCATTCTTCTATCTTCTTTTTATCTCTTTCTATCTTCTTCTATCACTCTCTTAAACTGGGATGGTACAGGAGTCTCAAACTCCAGAGGCTGACGTGTCACGGGGTGGTAGAAACACAACAGCCAGGCATGCAGACAGAGGCGGTGCAGGGGGTCGTCGCCATTGCCGTATTTCGTGTCGCCACAAACGGGATGTCCCATGTCGGCAGCATGCACGCGAATCTGGTTCTTACGGCCTGTCTCCAGTTTGAATTCCACCAGCGAATGCTCCGTCGTACGGTCCATGACGTAGAAGTGGGTAATGGCATACTTTCCTCCATTGTCAACGGGTGATGAATAGGTGATGTAGGCCTTGTTGTCCTTCAGCCAGTTCTCGATAGTGCCCTCGTCCTGTTCCATCTCGCCCGACAGCACGGCGACGTAGCGGCGGTCATAGACCATCTGGTGCCAGTTGTGCTCCATCAGCTGTTCAGTATCCATATCCTTCGCATAGACCATCAGTCCGCTGGTGTCACGGTCCAGACGATGCACCACGTGGGCCGTACAGTTTTGGTGTGACTTCTTGAAGTAATCATCCAGCACCGTTTTGACGTTCAGCGACGAGTGGCCTGCCGCCATCGACAGGATGCCTACGGCCTTCTCCACCACAATGAGCCAACGGTCTTCGTACACTATCTTCACGTAGCGCGAACGGAAGGGTTGCTGGTTGCGCTTGGTTTTGCTGACTGCGACCTTCATGCCAGGCTGCAGCGGGTAGTCGAACTGCGTCACCGTCTTGCCGTTCACCTTGATGCCTTGACCCTGCAGTGTCTGTTTGATCTTGGTGCGGCTCTGTTTCACGTTCGCAAGCAGGAATTCGAGAAGCGGCTGTTCCTGCTGGACCGTCAGATGGTCCCATTCTCCCTGAGCATTTGTATTGTACCTCATAACAGCGACAAAGGTACGGCAAAAAAACGAAAGTGCCAAACAAATTGGTCAAAAACGTATCAAAAAAATGTGCATTTAACACTGAAAAACGGAAAAACATTTGCGTATATCGATTATTGTTTGTACCTTTGCACCATATTATAATATATGATAGAGAAGCATATTGTATTAGAAGACATAGACCCCGTAGTGTTCTACGGCATTGGCAACCAGCACCTGCAGATGCTGCGAGCCTTGTACCCCAAGCTACGCATTGTAGCGCGCGACAACGTCATCCGCATCCTCGGCGACGAGGAACAGATGGCCTCCTTCGAGGAAGCGTCCGAGAAGCTGCGCCAGCATATTGTACGGTTTAACACCCTCCGCGAGGAAGACATTCTGGACATCGTCAAGGGACACCGCACAAAGGATGAAGTAGCTGACGGCGTGGTGGTCTATTCGATGTCAGGACGAGCCATCAAGGCCCGCTCAGAGAACCAGCAGAAGCTGATTGATGCCTATGCCGAGAATGACATGGTATTCGCCGTAGGCCCTGCAGGAACCGGCAAAACGTACCTGTCGATAGCCTTGGCCGTAAAGGCCTTGAAAGAGAAAACGGCGAAGAAGATCATCCTCTCCCGCCCGGCCGTAGAGGCTGGTGAGAAACTGGGATTTCTGCCTGGCGACATGAAGGATAAGATTGATCCCTATCTGCAACCGTTGTACGACGCACTGGAGGACATGCTGCCACAGGTGAAGCTACAGGACATGATGGAGAAGCACGTCATCCAGATAGCCCCGCTGGCGTTTATGCGCGGGCGCACGTTGAGTGATGCCGTCGTCATCTTGGACGAAGCCCAGAACACGACCCCACAGCAAATCCGGATGTTTCTGACGCGCATGGGTTGGAATACGAAGATGATTATTACGGGTGACATGACGCAGATAGACCTGCCGAAGTCGCAGAAGAGCGGACTAGTGGAGGCATTACATATTCTGAATGGCGTCGAGGGTATTGGCATTGTTGAACTGGACCGCAAGGACATCGTCCGCCACAAGCTGGTAACCCGCATCGTCAACGCTTACGATAAATTCGATAAAGAACAACATAAAGATGAAAGCATTAACAAAGACTGATTTCCATTTCAATGGACAGAAGAGCGTGTACCACGGAAAGGTACGCGATGTGTACAACATCAACGACGACCTGATGGTGATGGTGGCCACCGACCGCATCTCCGCTTTCGACGTCGTACTGCCGAAGGGCATCCCCTTCAAGGGTCAGGTGCTGAACCAGATTGCCGCGAAGTTCCTGGATGCCACTACCGACATCTGTCCGAACTGGAAACTGGCTACCCCCGACCCCATGGTCACCGTAGGTCTGAAGTGTGAGGGTTTCCGTGTGGAGATGATTATCCGCTCTATCCTCACTGGCTCTGCCTGGCGTGAGTACAAAAACGGCTGTCGCGAGCTGTGTGGCGTGAAACTGCCAGACGGCATGAAGGAAAACGAGCGTTTCCCTGAGCCCATCATCACTCCGACCACCAAGGCCGACGAGGGTCACGACATGAACATCTCGAAGGAAGAGATCATCGCCCAGGGCATCGTCTCTGCCGAGGACTACGCCATCATGGAGGACTACACGCGCAAGATTTTTTCCCGTGGTCAGATGATTGCCGAGAAGCGCGGACTCATCCTCGTTGATACCAAGTACGAGTTTGGCAAGCGCGACGGTAAGGTGTACCTCATCGACGAGATTCACACGCCCGACTCCAGCCGCTACTTCTATGCCGACGGCTATGAGGAGAAGTTGGCCAAGGGTGAGCCCCAGCGCCAGCTGTCGAAGGAGTTCGTACGTCAGTGGCTCATCGAGCACGACTTCATGAACGAGCCCGGTCAGGTGATGCCTGAGATTACCGACGAGTATGCCGAGAGCGTATCAGACCGCTACATCGAACTCTACGAGCACATCGTAGGCGAGAAGTTCGACAAGGCTACTGAGGAAGGCGATATTGCCCAGCGCATTGAGAAGAACGTCAGCGAATGGCTTACCAGCAGGAACAAATAAACCCATACACCTGCGGAGACAAAGTACAACAGGTGGAGGCGATGTTCGACAACATTGCCCCTACCTATGACACACTCAATCACCGACTTTCCTGGAACATCGACAAGGGGTGGCGACGCAAGGCCATCAAGCAGTTGGAACCCTTCGCCCCCAAGAAACTCCTTGACGTGGCAACAGGCACAGGCGACTTTGCCATACAGGCCTGTCAGATGCTGGACGGCGTACATGTCACAGGCATCGACATCAGCGAAGGTATGATGGACGTCGGACGGAAGAAAGTCAACGAACTGGGGCTCACCGAACGCATCGCTTTCGAGCATGAAGACTGTACCCGCCTCTCCTACCCTGACGCAACTTTTGACGCCGTAACAGCGGCCTTCGGCATCCGCAACTTTGCCGACCTCGACGCAGGACTGCGCGAGATGTGCCGTGTGCTACAGCCTGGTGGACACCTCAGCATCGTGGAACTGACGACACCCGTCTCGTTTCCCATGCGACAGCTGTTCCACATCTACTCTCATACGGTGCTGCCCGTCTACGGACGACTTATTTCCAAAGACACCAGCGCCTACTCTTATCTCACCAAGACCATCGAGGCGTTCCCGCAGGGCGAGCGCATGGTGGACATCTTGAAGAAGGCAGGCTTTGCCGAGGCATCGTTCCGACGGTTGACCTTCGGCATCTGCACGATGTATTTCGCAAAAAAATAGTTTCAACCCAACAACCCAACCACTATGGACAAGTACGGACTCATCGGTTATCCACTGGGACACTCGTTCTCCATCAGCTACTTCAACCAGAGGTTTCATGATGAAGACATCGACGCTGTCTACGAGAATTTCGAGATTCCCACCATCGACATCCTGCCCGAGGTGCTCAGTCAGAACCCAGAACTGAAAGGCCTCAACGTTACCATACCCTACAAGGAGAAGGTGATACCGTTCCTCGACAGCATATCGCCAGAGGCACGGGCCATCGGAGCCGTCAACGTCATCCGAGTCATCCACGAGGGTAAGAATATCAAGCTGAAGGGCTACAACTCGGATGTCATCGGATTCACACAGAGCATAGAACCCATGCTCGAAAATAAATGGCACCAGAAGGCACTCATCCTGGGAACAGGAGGAGCGTCGAAAGCCATCGACTACGGACTGCGCAACCTGGGACTCGAAACCGTCTTCGTCAGTCGCTACGAGCGTCCTGGAACCATCCAGTACGAACGTATCACGCCCGAAGTCGTGAAAGAGTATAACGTCATCGTCAACTGCACCCCGCTGGGTATGTATCCCAAGACGGAGGAGTGTCCGCTGTTGCCTTACGAGGCTATGGACAGCCACACCATCCTCTACGACCTCATCTACAACCCAGACGAGACGCTGTTTATGCGCAAGGGTGCTGCACAAGGTGCACAAGTGAAGAACGGACTGGAAATGCTGCTCCTGCAGGCTTTTGCCTCGTGGGAGTTCTGGCACGAAAACAAATAACATTGTGCTTGGCGGTTCTGCCGCCAAGACCCAAACAAAAAATGCAATGGCAGAATATATAGAGAAAATCGACGAACTGACCCGTCAGTACAACGACGCCATCAATGCGCTGGAGGATTCATATAACATGGAGTCCTCACAGGTTTCTGGTTTGCAGATCCTGACATCGTCAAAACTGAAACACCAGTACTCAAAGAAATATGAAGAGTTGGCGAAAGAATATCTTGGCAAGCGAAAAGAGATTTTCGAAGATTACAAGAAGAACAACCCCGAATGGACGAAGAACCGTAAGATATGGGGCTGGATGTTCATCATAGGCATTATCTGCGCAATGGTTTGTTGCGGAGCATCGTTGCCATCATCGGAGGAACCGGCATCAGCCGTTGCTTCGCAGGCTGTCAGCAACAATCAGGAAGCTACGCTGTGGAATGCCGAGAATATTCCCATTCCCTACTTGCAGGACTCGACACAATATGTCTCTAATCCCGACTATGTGCTGAAACAGGAAACTGTCGACAAGATGAACGTCACGCTGAAACGTCTGGATAACGAGCTGGGCGTCCAGTCGGTAGTCATCGTGGTAAACCATATCGAAAACGACGACCCCTTCCGCTTTGCACAGGAGGTGGGTAACAAATATGGCGTAGGCTATGGCAACAAAGGACTCATGGTAGTCGTGGGCTACCAGGACCATAGCATCAACATCTCGCCAGGACGTGCATTGGAGGCTGACCTGACAGATGCCGAATGTCATCGTCTGGAACAGGAATACGTCGTGCCTGCCATGCGCGCAGAAATGCCCGACAGTGCGATGTACTACTTGACTGAGGCCATCTATTCTACCTTGCAGAAGAAAGAACTGCCCCAGATGTCGAACCTGTTGGGCGACAGTGGTGATGATGGTCTGGGAACCATCGGAATTGCCACACTGGCAATCATTGCCTGGTGTGTGTTCTTCCTGCGCAAGAACCGCGAATACCACTGGCTTGGCATGGCTGGTGCCGCATCACTGCTTGCTAACCCGTTCTACGAGGCATCCCACAGCAGTGGTGGCGGAGGCGGCTTCGGCGGCTTCAGCGGTGGCGGTGGTCACTTTGGAGGCGGTGGCGGAGGCGGCCATTTCGGAGGAGGTTCCTTCGGTGGTGGTGGCGCAACGTCACGCTGGTAAAACGATTTTATTAACTTTTTAAAAAATAATGCATTATGAAATTAAGTAAATCAACTATCGGAATCATCGCAGCTGTTGTCGTTGTCGTCATGTGGGCTGCAAGTGCTTACAACTCAATGGTCGGAGAGCAGGAGAAAGCTACTACTGCCTTCGCTAACGTACAGTCGGCTTATCAGCGTCGCGCTGACCTCATCCCTAACCTCGTAGAGGTCGTCAAAGGCTATGCTTCACACGAGAAAGAAACCTTCGAGGCTGTCGTCAATGCCCGTGCAAAGGCTACACAGGTAACCATCGACCCCTCAAACATGACTCCTGAGAAGATGAAGGAATTCCAGCAGGCTCAGGGCGAGCTGGGTTCTGCACTGGGTCGTCTGCTTGCCGTACAGGAGAACTATCCTGAACTGAAGGCCAACGAGAACTTCCGCGACCTGCAGGTACAGTTGGAAGGCACCGAGAACCGCATCAACGAGGCTCGCAACACGTTTAACGGTGTCGTACAGAACTACAACACCTATATCCGCAAGTTCCCCAAGAACATCATCGCTGGCATCTTCGGCTTCAACACCATGGATAAGTTCCAGGCCGATGCTGACGCTCAGAATGCTCCAAAAGTAAAATTCTAATATGAACAATCGTTATATGCAGCGTGGCGTCTCTGCCGCAAAGGAGGACGTCCATGCTGCTATCAAAAACATCGACAAGGGTATCTTCCCGCAGGCCTTCTGCAAGATCATCCCTGACATACTCGGAGGTGACCCAGAGTATTGTAACATCATGCATGCCGACGGCGCAGGCACAAAATCGTCGCTGGCCTACATGTATTGGAAGGAAACGGGCGACCTCAGCGTATGGAAGGGTATTGCACAGGATGCCATCGTCATGAATACCGATGACCTGCTCTGCGTGGGTGCTGTTGATAACATCCTCGTTTCGTCCACCATCGGACGCAACAAGATGCTCGTTCCAGGCGAGGTCATCTCGGCCATCATTAATGGTACTGACGAGTTGCTGGCAGAGCTCCGCGAAATGGGTATCGGCATCTGGCCTACAGGTGGTGAAACAGCTGATGTGGGCGACCTCGTGCGCACCATCATTGTCGACTCTACCGTCACTTGCCGCATGAAGCGTAGTGACGTTATCGACAATGCCAACATCCGCCCAGGCGACGTCATCGTTGGTCTTTCATCCACAGGACAGGCTACCTATGAGAAGCGCTACAATGGTGGTATGGGCTCCAATGGTCTGACCTCAGCGCGTCACGACGTCTTCGCCAAATACCTGGCCGAGAAATACCCTGAGAGCTACGACCACGCCGTGCCCAACGACCTCGTCTATAGCGGCAAGTATCAGCTAGATAGCGTGGTTGACGGTTCACCCGTCAACGCCGGTCAACTGGTTCTATCCCCCACCCGCACCTATGCGCCTGTCATCAAGCGCCTGCTCGATGAGCTGCGCCCTGAGATTCATGGTATGGTGCATTGCACAGGTGGCGCCCAGACCAAGGTGCTCCACTTCGTCAACGACAACTGCCGTGTCGTCAAGGACAACATGTTCCCCGTTCCCCCACTCTTCCGTGCCATCCACGATTGTTCTGGCACAGACTGGAAAGAAATGTACCAGGTGTTCAACATGGGACACCGCATGGAAATCTACGTTCGTCCTGAGGTAGCCGATCAGGTCATTGCCCTCTCGAAGTCGTTCAACATCGACGCACAAGTCGTAGGCCACATCGAGGAAGGCAAGAAGAGCCTCACCATCAAGAGCGAATTCGGAACTTTTGAATATGGAGAATAACAGTATACTACAAAAATTGGACGGTCTGGAGGCTCGCTTTGAGGAGGTGTCGACACTGATTACCGACCCTGACGTGATAGCCGACCAGAACCGTTTCGTGAAACTGACAAAAGAGTACAAGGACTTGGGCGACATCATGGACGCCCGTAAGCGCTACATCGCCTGTTTGAACAGTATCAAAGAGGCGAAGGACATCCTGGCCAACGAGAGTGACCCAGAGATGAAGGAGATGGCCCGCGAAGAGCTGTCGGAGAACGAAGCGCTACAACCGAAGTTAGAGGAGGAAATCAAGATAGCCCTCATTCCCAAAGACCCAGAGGATGCGAAGAACGTGCAGATGGAGATTCGTGCAGGAGCGGGTGGCGACGAGGCCGCCCTGTTTGCAGGCGACTTGTTTAAGATGTACAAGAGTTTCTGCGATTCGAAGGGTTGGCAGTTGTCTATCACCAGCGTCTCGGAGGGTGCTGTGGGTGGTTTCAAGGAAATTGACTTTGCCGTCAGCGGTGCTGATGTCTATGGCACGTTGAAGTATGAGTCGGGTGTTCATCGTGTTCAGCGTGTGCCTGCCACAGAGACGCAGGGTCGCATGCATACCTCGGCCGCAACGGTTGCCGTGCTGCCTGAAGCTGACAAGTTTGAGGTGCACGTGAACGAGGGAGAAATCAAGTGGGACACCTTCCGTTCGAGCGGTGCCGGTGGTCAGAACGTGAACAAAGTGGAATCGGGCGTTCGTCTGCGCTATATGTGGAAGAACCCCAATACTGGCGAGACGGAGGAGATCCTGATAGAATGTACTGAGACGCGCGACCAACCTAAGAATAAGGAACGCGCACTCTCGCGCCTGTATACCTTTATATATGATAAGGAGCATCAGAAGTATATGGACGACATCGCTTCACGACGCAAGAGCCTCGTGTCAACGGGCGACCGCTCGGCCAAGATTCGTACCTATAACTTCCCACAAGGACGTGTCACCGACCACCGCATCGGCTATACGACCCACGACCTGCAGGGTTTCCTGGCTGGCGATATCCAACCCATGATTGACGCCCTGACCGTGGCCGAGAACGCAGAACGCATGAAAGAAACAGAACTATGAACAGACAAGAATTAATACAGCAGATTAAGGAGAAGCAGAGTTTTCTCTGCGTAGGTCTCGATACAGATATCAACAAGATACCGCAGTGTATCATTGACGAGGCAAAGGAGAAAGACGGCGAGGACTACATTTTCCGCGCCCTCTGCGAGTTCAACGCCTTGATCATTGATGCCACAGCCCCCTATTGCGTGGCCTACAAGCCTAACCTCGCTTTCTACGAGGCATACGGAGTGGATGGCATTCTGGCTTTCGAGGCTACCATCGACTATCTGAAGGAGGAGTATCCCAACCACTTCATTATTGCCGATGCCAAACGCGGCGATATCGGCAACACATCGAAGATGTATGCCAAGACGTTCTTCGAGGAGTATGACGTGGATGCCCTGACGGTAGCTCCTTATATGGGCGAGGATAGTGTCACGCCGTTCCTTGGCTATGACGACAAGTGGGTCATCCTGTTGGCACTGACGTCGAATAAAGGCTCACACGACTTCCAACTGACGGAGGATGCACAGGGCGAGCGTCTGTTTGAAAAGGTGCTGAAGAAAAGTCAGGAATGGGGCAACGAGGAAAACATGATGTACGTCGTTGGTGCCACACAAGGCCAGATGTTTGAAGACATCCGCAAGGTAGCCCCCAAGCATTTCCTGCTGGTTCCTGGCGTTGGTGCACAAGGTGGAAGCCTCGAAGAAGTTTGCAAATATGGCATGATTCCTAGCGAGATTGGGCTGTTAGTCAATTCCTCTCGCGGAATTATCTATGCTTCTCAGGATGAGGACTTTGCCGAAGTGGCAGGACAGAAAGCAAAGGAGTTGCAAGAGCAAATGGCAAAAATAATTTGCAATTCGTAACTTATAATACATAAAAAATTCGTACCTTTGCACTCAAAATAGAATTCTATTATAGAAACATGATACTTGAAAAGATTGACCAACTTCTGAAAGAAGTACAAACATTAAACGCGCAGAATGCTGAGGAAGTAGAGCAGCTGCGCCTTAAATACCTGAGTAAGAAAGGCGAGATTACGCTCTTGATGAACGATTTCCGCGAAGTACCTGCTGACCAGAAAAAAGAGGTCGGCATGAAGATCAACGAGCTGAAGACGCTGGCCACGGAGCGCATCAACCAGTTGCGCGAGAATTGCTCCACTCAGGAAGGCGACAACGAAGGCATCGACCTGACACGTACGCCCTACCCCATTGGACTGGGTACGCGTCATCCGCTGACCATCGTGACCAACGAGATTATCGACATCTTCTCGCGAATGGGATTTGTCCTTGCAGACGGCCCTGAGGTAGAAGATGATTTGCATGTATTCACCAAGATGAACTTTGCCGCCGACCATCCGGCTCGCGACATGCAGGACACCTTCTTTGTCAGCCAGCATCCAAACGATGTCACCAAGAACATCCTGTTGCGCTCACACACATCAAGCGTACAGGCTCGCGTGATGGAGAATATGCACACGGAAGACGGTAAACTGACAGCACCTATCCGCGTCATTTGTCCTGGACGTGTATATCGTAATGAGGCCATCACGGCTCGTGCACACTGTTTCTTCCATCAGGTGGAAGGACTGTATATCGACAAGAATGTTTCGTTCACCGACCTGAAGCAGGTGCTGCTGTCGTTCGCTCGCGAGATGTTCGGACCAGACACACAGATTCGCCTGCGTCCCTCGTATTTCCCATTCACGGAGCCCAGTGCTGAGATGGATATCTCGTGCTTCATCTGTGGTGGCGAAGGTTGCGGATTCTGCAAGCACACAGGTTGGGTTGAGATTCTCGGATGTGGTATGGTTGACCCCAACGTGCTCGAGCAGTGTGGCATCGACTCCAAAGAGTACAGCGGCTATGCTTTCGGCATGGGTGTAGAGCGTATCACCAACTTGAAATATCGCGTCTCTGACCTCCGTATGTTCTCTGAAAACGACGTACGCTTCCTGAAGGAATTCGAATCAGCAAACTAAACAGGGCATGAAACTCGTTCTCATGACACAACCCACGTTCTTCGTGGAGGAAGATAAAATCCTGACGTCACTCTTCGAGGAGGGACTCGACAACCTGCATCTATATAAGCCAGGGTCCGAGCCCATCTATTCTGAACGACTGCTGACATTGCTGCCGGACGATTATTACAAGAAGATTACCGTTCATGACAATTTCTACCTCAAGGAAGAATACAAGTTGCGTGGTATCCACATTGACGACGAGACCACTCCTGCACCAAAAGGCTATCGAGGAAACATCAGTCGTACATGTACGCATCTGGACCAGTTGAAAACGGCCAAGAAGAATGCCGATTATGTGCTGTTGAAATACATCTTTGACAGCCAGACGGAACCAGACCAGAAGGCGTCATTCACCGCCGAGGAACTGAAAGAGGCATCACGCCGTGGACTCATCGACCGCCACGTCTATGCGCTAGGAGGCATGAATCTCGACACTATCAAGATGGCCAAGGACTTAGGTTTCGGAGGTATCGTTATCAGCGGTGACCTCTGGAATCGTTTCAATATCCAGCAGGAACTGGACTATCAGGCATTGATTGATCATTTTGCAAAACTACGTAAAGCTATAGGATAAGCTATGAACAATAAAAACTACATGGTATTTTCAGGTACGGCCACAAAGTACCTCGCGGAGAAAATCTGCCAAAGCCTTGGGTGTCCGTTAGGTGAACTTCTTATCACCAAGTTCTCCGACGGCGAGTTTGCTGTTTCTTATGAGGAAAGCATCCGTGGACGCGACATCTTCCTCGTACAGAGCACATTCCCCAATTCTGACAATCTGATGGAGTTGCTCTTGATGATTGATGCTGCCAAGCGTGCTTCTGCCCGTACCATCAATGCTGTCATTCCCTATTTCGGATGGGCGCGTCAGGACAGAAAGGACAAGCCGCGTGTCAGCATAGGTGCAAAATTGGTGGCTGACCTGCTGAGTGCCGCTGGTGTCAATCGCGTGATTACGATGGATCTCCATGCAGACCAGATTCAGGGCTTCTTCGACGTTCCCGTCGACCATCTCTATGCGTCGAACGTCATTCTTCCCTATCTGCAGAGTCTGAAGCTTGAGGATATGGTGATTGCCTCGCCTGATGTAGGTGGTTCCAAGCGTGCTAATACCTATGCCAAGTATCTGGGCTGTCCGCTGGTACTGTGTAACAAGACCCGCGCCCGTGCAAATGTCGTAGCCACGATGCAGATTATCGGTGACGTGGAAGGTAAGAATGTGGTGATTATCGACGATATGGTGGATACTGCAGGTACCATTACCAAAGCTGCAGATATCATGAAGGAAGCTGGTGCCAAGACTGTTCGCGCCTGTGCCTCACACTGTGTGATGAGTGGTCCTGCCAGCGAACGTGTTCAGAATTCCGCCCTCGAGGAAATCGTGTTCACCGATTCTATCCCCTACTCTCAGCGATGCGCCAAAGTAAAGCAGCTGAGTGTAGCCGACCTTTTTGCAGAAACAATCCGTAGAGTCATCAACAATGAAAGCATCTCTAGCCAGTATATTATTTAGTGTTGCCCTGTTGACCTCCTGCCAGTCAAACAGTTACAAGATTAGCGGTTCGGTTAGCTCCTCTGAAGGGCTGGCTGACGGTGACACGCTTTTTGTCACCAAGGACCTGCAGACAGGCATTCCTAGCGACACGCTCATCATTGAGGACGGCAAATTCAAATTGAGCGGTGAGACGGATTCCACTGCATTGTGCATGATATATAGTGCCAAACGCAATGAAATCAATGCGGCATTTTTTATGGAGCCTGGCACCATTGACATTCAGTTGACTGACCAACCTGGCGGTTCGCGTGTGGGAGGAACGACCTGCAATAACCAATGGCAGACACTGAACGACAGTGTGATGTCCATCGGTAAGGATATCAATCGTATTGCAGAGCATATCTATGGCAATAACCTTTCGCAGGAAGAACAGCAGAAAGGTATGGAGCAGATTGAAAAACTGAACAAACGATTTGCAGAACTGGTGGTTAAGACTGCAGAGAAGAATATCGACAACGAGTTTGGATACTTCCTGCTGACGTACTATCCTGAGGAACTCATTGACAACAATACGCGTGCAAAACTGATTAAGGAGTTGCCTGCAGAGATGCGCCAGCGAACAGCTATCAAGCAGATGGAACAGACCATCAATGCTGCAGCAAAGACTGCTGAGGGTTCCACCATCAAAGACTTCACGCAGAAGACTCCAGACGGAACGGAAATCAGTCTGATGGACGAAGTCAAGAAACACAAAGTAACCGTCATCGATTTCTGGGCCTCATGGTGTGGTCCATGTCGTCAGGAAATGCCATTCATGATGCAGATGTATGACAAACACCAGTCGAAAGGACTCGGCATCATTGGTATTTCGCTTGACAACGACAAGGATGCATGGGTAAAGGGCACGGAAGCACTGGGATTCACATGGCCTCAGATGAGCGACCTCAAGGGTTGGGAGAATGAAGTTGCCCAGCATTTCCAGGTGACAAGTATCCCCCACACCATCGTCGTCGATCAAAAGGGTACTATCCTGCGTCGTGGACTTCGTGGTGAGGAACTGGAGGCTTTCGTCGCTGAACAACTGAAATAATTAGTTCGCTATATCAAGCAAACACAATAAAGCCCAAGACTTGAGCATCAACTCTTGCCTTGGGCTTATTCTTTGTGTAACCAATTTCCTTAGAAGGGCAGATCGTCAGCTGAACCTTCACCAGCGGGTTCCTGAGCAGGAGGGAATGGTGAAGTACTGTCGTTAGGAGCAGCAGCCTGCTGGGGAGGGAACGGAGTTGCGCCAGCAACAGGAGCGGCACCAGCAACGGGAGCGACACCACGAGTCACATTATAAGCGCGAATCTCGTTAAACCAACGTCCCTGATATTCATGGGCGTCAATGTCAAACGACACAGTAATGTCTTCACCCATCTGAATATTGAATTGCTTGATGCGATCTTCACCGAAGATACGGAACAAACATTTGCGAGGATACTGACCTGGTACCTCAATCACATACTCTTGCGACATCCAAGGGTTACCTGTACGTGCAGAGACTCCACTGTTAGCCGGCAACACGGCTATTACTCTACCTGTTAAATCCATAATAAATATTACTTTTTTCTTGTTATTACGTGTTTCAGATTGCGAAATTACATAAAAAAAATCGAATTTGTGCATTTTTTACGAAATATTTTTGCTATTGAGCCAGACTTTTTGTATTTTTGTACTCAATTTGAATAGAAAAGAAACTAAAAACAGATATACATATGAGATTTACCGTATCCAGTACTGCACTTAGCAGCAAGCTTAATGCTCTTTCAAGAGTTATCAACAGTAAGAATTCTCTGCCCATTTTGGCAGACTTTGTTTTCGACATTCAGGACAATGTGCTCCACCTGACAGCCTCGGACAGCGAGAATGTCATGAAGACACAGGTTGAACTGACTGAAAGCGACGGCAACGGTCGTTTTGCAGTAGGCAACCACGATCTGCTGGAGGCCGTTAAGGGTTTCTCCGAGCAGCCAATCACGTTCGATGTAGACCAGCAGGCCAACATTGCAAAGATCAGTTATCAGAATGGTATGTTCTCACTGCCTGTCGAGAGTGCCGATGAATACCCTGTTACCCAGACTGTCAGCGACAGTGCCACAGAGATTGTCATTGAAAGTGCCGTGCTGGCCGAGAACATCAACCGTTCGCTCTTCGCCACAGCGCAAGACGAATTGCGCCCCGTCATGAATGGTATCTATTTTGACCTCACTCCTGAGTGCCTGGCTATCGTGGCTTCTGATGGTCATAAGTTGGTGCGCAACAAGATTCTGAACATTCATAGCGATCAGCCCGCATCGTTCATCCTGCCTAAAAAGCCTGCTTCATTGCTGAAGACACTGCTGAGCAAGGACGGTGAGGATGTCATCATCCGCTTTGACGAGCGTAACGCACTCATCGACTATACCGATGGTGAAATCACCTGTCGACTCATCGAGGGCCGCTATCCAAACTACAACTCTGTCATTCCGCAGAGCAACCCCAATCAGCTCACCGTCGATCGTCTGGGCTTGTTGGCAGCATTGCGTCGTGTTCAGCCTTTCTCCAGCGACTCCAGCAACCTCATCCGTTTCCACGTTGAGGGTGGTACGCTGCAGCTCGATGCTGAGGACTACGACTTCTCGAAGACAGCTACTGAGCGCATGGCGTGCCAATACGAAGGTCAGCCTATGAGCATCGGTTTCAAGGGTTCTTCATTCATTGAAATACTTGGCAACTTCGATTGTCCTGAGGTACTCATCCAATTGGCGGATCCCAGCCGTGCAGGTTTGGTTCTTCCTACAGAACAGTCTGAGAATCAGGATGTCCTGATGTTGATGATGCCCATGTTGATTAATGACTAAAAGCTAGTATGAAACTGAACTTAACAAAACCACTTGTTATATTCGACTTGGAGACTACGGGACTTGACATGGTCAAGGACCGTGTCATCCAGTTGTCATATATTAAGGTTTACCCAGACGGACGCGAGGAAAGGGGTAACGAACTGATTAACCCCGAGAAACATATCGACGATATCATCACCCAACTGACAGGTATCACCAACGAGGACGTAAAGGACAAGCCCACCTTCAAGCAGATTGCGAAGAAAATGGAGACTGTGTTCTCAGGTTCTGACATTGCAGGCTTCAATTCCAATTTCTTCGACGTCCCCCTGCTCGCAGAGGAATTCCTGCGTGCTGGTATCGACTTTGATTTCTCCAAGTGTCGTCTTATTGACGCTTGCACCATCTTCAAGAAGATGGAACGTCGTAACCTGGCATCGGCCTATAAGTTCTACTGCGGACGTAAAATGGAGGAAGACTTCGAGGCGCACCGTGCCGATCAGGATACCGAAGCAACTTATCGCGTACTGATGGGCGAGTTGGACAAATATGCCCCTGGTGCCAACGAAGATCCTGAGAAAGTACTTGAGAATGACATGCAGGCTTTGGCTGATTTCTCAAAACAGAACGATAACGTCGACTTTGCCGGACGCATCGTCTGGGCTGACGTCAACGGCAAGCGCACGGAGGTTTTCAACTTTGGTAAACACAAAGGCCTGCCTGTGGCTGACGTTCTCCGCATGGATCCAGGATACTATAGCTGGATATTGGCTGGCGACTTCACGTATAACACAAAACAGGTGCTCACACGCATCCGTCTGCGCGAAGCAACAAAGTAAGTAGCAAGATGTTGAAAGGCAAGAAAATCGTATTAGGCATAACGGGTTCCATAGCAGCCTATAAAGCCTGCATGATTATCCGTGGACTTGTCAAGGCTGGTGCCGAAGTGCAGGTAGTCATTACTCCCGCTGGTAAGGAGTTCATCACCCCTATCACACTTTCGGCACTGACACAGAAACCAGTCATCAGCGATTTCTTCTCCCAACGTGACGGCACGTGGCATTCCCATGTGGCATTAGGTCTTTGGGCAGACGCCATGCTCGTGGCTCCCTGCACAGCTTCAACACTGGGAAAGATGGCAAACGGCATTGCTGACAACATGTTGATTACGACTTATCTTTCCATGAAGGCTCCCGTATTCATTGCCCCTGCGATGGATCTTGACATGTACCAACATCCGACTACACAACAGAACATGGAACGTCTGCGTTCATTCGGCAACCACATCATAGAACCACAGAGTGGATTTCTGGCTTCAGGACTGGAAGGCAAGGGACGCATGGAGGAACCAGAACGCATTGTCGAAGCGCTGGACTATTTCTTCGAAACGAAGGATTTGGCAGGTAAGCACATCATGATTACTGCCGGTCCCACTCATGAGAAGATTGACCCCGTCCGCTTCATTGGCAATTACTCCAGTGGCAAAATGGGATTTGCCCTTGCTGAGGAGTGTGTACGACGTGGTGCTGATGTAACGCTGGTTTGCGGACCTGTTTCGACACAATTGTCACCAATGGCTGCGCAACTTATCAAGCGCATCAACGTGGAGAGTTGTCAGGAGATGTTTGACGCTGCTACCACTGTATTTCCCAATTGCAATGCCGCTATCCTTTGTGCTGCTGTGGCAGACTTCCGTCCTGATCATCAGGCAGACCAGAAGATTAAACGCGAAGGCGACGACCTGCAACTCCGTTTGCTACCCAATCCCGATATCGCTGCAGAATTGGGACGTATGAAGCAATCAGGACAACATCTTGTCGGTTTTGCCCTCGAAACCAACGACGAACAAGCTAACGCCCAGAAGAAGCTACGGAAAAAGAACCTCGACTTCATCGTGCTGAACTCGCTCCGCAATGAAGGGACATGTTTCCAGTCGGACGAAAACCAAATCAGCATCATCAACGCTGATGGGCAGCGTGACTACGAACGCAAGTCCAAGAGCGCCGTTGCCAAAGATATTATTGACCAGTTGGCAATGCTACTGTAGCATAAAAACACATTTACATGATAGAAATCACCACGCTCGACGATCCTCGCGTAAGTCCATATAGCAGGCTTACCGAGGGGCAGTTGCGTATGGCACTGGAACCCGAAAAAGGATTATTCATTTGTGAAAGTCCGAAGGTTATCCGCGTAGCATTAGATGCTGGTTGGGAACCCGTGTCGCTATTGTGTGAACGAAAGCACATCGAGGGTGATGCCAAGGACATCGTCGACCGCATCGCCTCGCGCGTACCTATTTATACTGGTAGTCGTGAACTACTTGCACAACTCACAGGTTACACCTTGACACGTGGTGTATTATGTGCCATGAAACGTAGAAAATCTCCAACACTGGATGAATTGCTACACGATGCCAGACGTGTGGTAATCATCGACGCCGTGACAGACACAACAAACATCGGAGCCATCTTCCGTTCAGCAGCAGCACTGGGCATCGACGCCGTCCTACTGACTCGCGACACCTGCGACCCACTGAATCGTCGAGCAGTACGCGTGTCTATGGGTAGCGTGTTCCTCGTTCCCTGGACGTGGCTCGACGGGCCGATTACAGCAACGCTCCACAACTACGGATTCCGCACGGCAGCAATGGCATTGACGGATAAAAGCATTGCACTGAATGATACACGGCTGAAGGGTGAGCAACGCCTGGCGCTAATCATGGGAACAGAAGGTGACGGACTGCCACAACAAGTTATCGACGAGGCAGACTACACAGTGCGAATACCGATGGCGCATGGCGTTGACTCGCTGAACGTCGCTGCAGCTGCTGCAGTAGCATTCTGGGAATTGAGGTATGTTGCTATGACATAGCAACAAACACAATCAATCCATCCTATCACGATAGTCCTCGTAGGTGAATCGGCGCAGAAGTTCCAATGTGCCGTCCTCATGAAGCATACAAATGGACGGATGGGTAATACCATTGAAGGTATTTGTCTTCACGGTGGTATAGTGAATCATATCCTCGAACACTATCTGCTCGCCAACTTGCAATTCATGGTCGAATTGCCAAAAGCCCATGAAATCACCAGACAGGCAGCTGTTGCCACCAAGGCGATAAACAAAATCTGAAGACTGAAGTTCTGCTGGTTGCCAACCCGTTTCCGATGGTTCAATATGCTCGGCGCCACGGACATCCGGATAATACGGCATTTCCAGACAATCAGGCATGTGGCACGTAAAGCTGACGTCGAGGATAGCGGTACGGATGCCTTTGTCCTCGACAACGTCAACAACAGAAGAAACTAACGGTCCCGTTTGCCAGGCAAAGGCACTACCAGGTTCGAAGATAACTTTCAGATGTGGCCAACGCTCATGGAATTTCTGCATCATACTGACCAGAAGTTCTATATCGTAATCCTTGCGCGTAACCAGATGTCCTCCACCGAAATTAATCCATTCCAACTGCGGAAACCACCGAGAAAACTTTTCTTCTATATGCTGCAGCGTGCGCTGGAACACGTCTGCCCCACTCTCGCAGTGACAATGGCAATGAAAGCCTCGGATATCGCTTGGCAACGTCTCGGGCAGTTTATCCGCCGTAACACCAAAGCGTGTACCTGGTGCGCAAGGATTATATAGTAGCGTGCCGACCTCTGAATATTCAGGATTAACCCGGATGCCGATTGAACATGTCGCAGCACACTCATGAAAGCGCTCGTACTGCGAGAGCGAATTGAATGTCAGATGACTGCTGCAACGGATAATGTCGTCCATCTCGTCTTCCTTGTAAGCTGGCGAAAATGTATGGGCTTTCGCACCGAACTCCTCCAATGCCAGACGGGCTTCGGACAATGAACTGGCCGTTGTAGCGCTGATATATTCGCGGAAGATGGGGAATGTTTTCCAAAGTGCGAAAGCCTTGAAGGCTAGTATCCATTCTGAGTCTGTGCGACGGGCAACATCGCAAATGAGTGCGAGGTTGCGACGAAGGAGTGACTCCTCTATCATATAATATGGTGTCTGCATGTCAAATGGCTTTAAAAAGTTCTAAGTGCTTCGTAGATACGCTGCACTGGCAGGCCCATGACATTGAAATAGCTGCCGTTCAGGGCCGTGACACCAATGTAGCCAATCCATTCCTGAATGCCGTAAGCACCAGCCTTGTCAAAAGGGCGGTAATGGCTAACGTAGTAGTCTATCTCGCTGTCCGTGAGCGACTTAAATGTCACGTCGGTGGTAACAGAGAAACTTGTCTGACGATCCATCGTAGTCAGTGTAACACCAGTAATAACCTGATGTGTTTGTCCACTCAATTCGCGCAGCATGTTATGAGCCTCAGCGGCATCTTTTGGCTTGCCCATAACATGAGTGCCCAATACCACTATAGTGTCTGCAGTAATGATTAACTCGTCCGTAGCCATCGTCTGACGATAGGCTGCAGCTTTCTTCTGGGAAATGTACTGTGCAATGTCACGCGTGGGCAAATCGTCAGGATAACTCTCGTCGATGCCATCAATGACGCGTACATCGAACTCAACATCCAAACCTGCCAACAACTCCTTGCGACGTGGCGAATTACTGGCAAGTATAATATGATAATCTTTTGCTACCATCCGAACGCCTTTTCATCATACAACCACTTGTGCTGAGCCTTCAACACTTGTTCTATCACATCACGTCCGCAACCATAACCACCACAGTAGTCGCTGACATAGATACTGGCAGCCTTAACCTCGGTGCAGGCATCCTTGGGACACACAGGGCATCCGACACGACGCATGATTTCGAGGTCAGGAATATCGTCACCCATGTACATCACCTCTTCGTCCTCATAGCCATATTTAGCCACATACTCCTCATAGGTCTGAATTTTCACGGCCGCTCCCAAATAAACGTCATCGACACCAAGGCCGTGATAACGCAACGCAACGGATGTAATGCGGCATCCAGTGATGATAGCAATGCGCAAGCCCATTTTTTGTGCTAGCTGAATGGCATAACCATCCTTGATATTCACTGTACGGCAGGGCACGCCATCGGTTCCAAGTGGAATTGTTTCACAGGACAGCACCCCGTCAATATCGAAAACGACGGTGCGAATCTTTGTCAAGTCGTAATTAATCATTTATTTGTAGACTTTTCGTAAATACTATTTGTAAGTAGGTCGTAGACATTTTGCATCTTGGGATTATCATCTAGCAAATGATGCTGACCGATGATGACGTTATTGTCGTGGCGCACAGCAGGACCAGTCTGCGCGTCAACAGGGGACATAGTGTGCAACTTACGCACGGTCTGATCAATCAGTGGCAGCATCACATCGAAAGGAATGCCGATACGGCCTAGTACATCGGCAGATAGAGCCATGCAATGGTTGGCAAAATTACAGGCGAATACTGCTGCCAAATGCAGATACCTGCGGTCATCCGTCGACAGATGATAAATGTGGGAACTGAGTGTGCGGGCTAGTTCGCTAAGCACGTCGAGGGTCTCCGTGGAGTCAGCCTCAAGGAAAAGAGGAATATCATTAAAGGAAACGATAGTCTCTTTCGAGAACGTCTGCATAGGATAAAATACACCATAGCGACGGCAGTGGTCTGAAAACACCGACATCGGCATCGATCCTGCCGTATGCAGAAACAGCTGGTCTTTCCTACCCTTCGTTGCGCGGACAATAACGTCCTCCAGCACGTCGTCCTTGACAGCGATGATGAACGCATCGGCAGTTTGCGGCAATGGGGGTTCCCCACCACTATCGATGGTCACAGCTCTTCCACGGACAATCGTCACGTCGTGACCTACATCACGCAATGCCTGTGCGAGGTTCGTACCCAGACGACCAGTGCCAATTACAACAATGTTCATCTCAATACTTGTCGACGTGTACGTTCTCCCATTTCAACTTGTCTTCATTCTGGGGCTTGCGCTCGTCGGCTTTGCGACCAAGAGCAAGAACACAGAGGCATGACAGGTTCTCAGGAATGCCAAGAACGCCCTGAATCACCATATCCGCCGTAGTGCCGTCCGACAGTCCGCGACCACGCATCTGCACCCAGCACGAACCAATACCCAACTCCTCTGCCTGATACTGCATGGTGATGGCAGCAATCGAACCATCCTCCACCCAGCAATCATTCTGCATGGGGTCACCAAGTACGACAATAGCCATAGCAGCATCCTTGATGAACGCACCGCCCAGATCTTTCGCGTCAGACAATTTCTCAAGGTCCGCCTTGTTGTCGACCACTACAAACTGCCACGCGCGCTGGCCCTTCGATGTCGGTGACATCAGTCCTGCACGTAATATCATCTTCACATCCTCGCCGTCGATTTCCTCAGCCGTAAACTTACGGTGCGAGCGGCGTTGCTGAACTAAATCCTTGAAATCCATAAACGTAAATTATATTTATATATCATCAACTGATGCGCAGACACATCATCGTCAAATCGTCGTTTGGATCGGCACCATCGCGATGTTTCTCCACTTCGGCTGCCAGCGTTTCAATAACTTGTCGTGCCGAGTCGAAATGCGTATTGCGCAGAATGTCAAGCAACCGTTCATCACCAAACTGTTCGTGTTCGCGGTTCTCAGCCTCGTTCAAGCCATCGGTATAAATAAACAGTGCTCGTCCCTTGATGCTCTCAATCTCCTCGCCTTCAAACTCCAATCCTGGCAATACACCAATGGGGAAGTTCGGTTTCATCTCTAGGAAATCTCCATGATGCTCACCACCACCAATGACAGGCGGATTGTGACCGGCATTACAGAAAGAGAGATGTCCTGAAGTGAGGTCGACCATGCCAACGAACAGCGTAACAAACATGTTCGTAGGATTCTCGTCACCAGACAGCGCATCATTCATGTGCGTACAAATATCGGAGGGTGATAACTGCTGATTGGCTAGTGTTCGGAACAGTCGCGTGACCTGAGCCATAAACAACGACGCGGGAACGCCCTTACCACTCACGTCACCAAGGCAGAAATACAGGTTATCATCCTTCAATAAGTAGCCGTACAAATCGCCACCGACTTCCTTCGCTGGTGTCATCGAGGCATACATGTCCAGACCCTCACGATCAGGGAATACATTGGGCAACATCGACATCTGGATGCTGTTGGCCACGTTCAGCTCGCTCTCGATGGATGCCTTCTGGGCGGTAGTATCCTTCAGTTCTTCGATGTAACGAACCAATGACTGCTGCATATTACCGAACGACTGGCTCAACTGGCCGATTTCATCGGTACGTTCGAAGTTAGGCAATTGTGTATCGAACTGTCCAGAAGCAATCGTCTCAGCCTCGCGGGCCAAACGACGCAGCGGACTGAGCTCTCGGGTAATAATACGAATGAAGAAATACAGCATCAACAACAATCCGACGCATACAATGGCCATGACTGTTCGTCTCAGACGGTCGAAGCCACCAAAGATATCGCTTTCCGGACATACAATAGCCATCGAACAGCCCGTCTTGCCCAATGGTTTATAGAACACATAGCAATGCTCACCGTTGATGTGCATTTCACGCACGCCTTCTTCGCCACGCTGCATGGCATGGCCCAAAGAAGCCATCGCCGTGTCAGGATTTTCTAAAGTTTGCGTAAAGATGGTCTGACGCGTAATTTTCGTCGAGTCGGGATGCACGAAATAAGTACCACCGCGACCAATCATAATGCTATAGGAATTAGGATATGGCTTCACGGCAGAAATGGTCTGCGAGAGCCAGTTCAGTGACAAGCTGGTATTAATGACTCCTATGAAACTACCATCGCTTGCTTTGATGGCCTGACAGTAGGAGGTAACCATCTCACTGGTATTGGTAGGGGCGTCGTAGTCCATGTAGGGCTCTGTCCAACACGCATGACCAAGCAATGTGGGCATGAGATACCAATCAGCGAAAAAGTACTGGTAATTCTCGCTACCGCCCTGAATGGTGCGAATAGAGTCGCCATTATGCTTGGAATAGGCAGAAAAATACAAACCCTTATCTTTGAAATAGTAAGGCTCGAAGGCTATCGAACAGTTATAGAAATCGGGATTGTTCAGCAACATTCCGCGGCTATAGACAAACATTGAGTCAGCCTTATCGGGATGTCGCTGCACGAGCCAGTCTGTCATGCCAGTGGCTACTTCGACACGGTTCAGAATACCTTCAACGCGCAACGATGTCTTATCCAATATCTGCGTAGCACGGCTGATAGCCTCCTGACGCACGGCCTCACGTGACTGGTAGAACAAAAAACCAAGGGCGGCGATGAAGATGACAGCGGCAAACATGACGACCCACAGACTGACACGAACTGACAGCTTCCGGTGGATATATGAGAATCTCTTATCCATAGTCTATCGTTTGTCCATTAGTTCTTCGTACGTCACATTACGGCTCAGCATCTGGTTTTCCACCATCAGCTGGCTGGCCTGTTTCACCATATCCGGGCGAAGGCGGAACTCGCGTTTCTTCGACTCACGATCCACCTGAAGACGCAACACCTCTTTCAACATCAGCCGTTGCATCACGCGGTTCGTGGCAATGTGCTCGCGGTCCACATATTTCATCACTATGTCCAGCGCCTCATCAGGATGAGCAGCAGCCCACTCCCACCCGCGTCTGCTGGCGGCAGCGAACTTCTGCGCCTGATCCTTATGTTTCTCGTAGTAGGCGCGCGTCATATACACACCGTCTTCCTGCACATTATACCCGTGGTCACAAAAGCGGTAAACGTTCTTGTCCGACAGTTCCATGCCGGCCTGCACCAACTGGTAATACTCGTTGTAACTCATGGCCAACGTGGCGTCCAACGCTCCAGTCACAAACAGGTTGACATTCTGTGCGAAACGCACCCACTCGTAGTCCAGATGGTCCTTGATGCTCATACAGATAGCCAACTGACCGAAACCGACACTCCAAATGCCAACCTTCGCACCCTTCTGCGTCAGCGGATCCTTACCACGCGCCGAAACGATGACCATTGCGTTGTTCATCGAGGTCTGAAGGATGTTTACCAAAGGGATGCCGTCGTCCACGATTTCCATGGCCTGACACAACTGCAGCGTCGTAGCCTGACACTGGTTCTTACGCAGACGGCTCATAGCGGGCTGCGTAGCGGAAGGATGCTCTATCCGGACATTCACTCCAACTTCGCGATAAAAGCCCTTCGCCTCAGCAACATAATAGCCAGCAAACTGCGCCTGCGCAGTCCACTGAGGTGTAAACACAAAGGGCTGCGCCGTCGCGTATACGACGTTAAACAGTAAAAAAGCAAAAAACAAAAGTGCTTTCTTCATCTGACATCCGTTTAATCCGTGACCTCCGTATCAGGAAAACATCAAATGCTCAGCTCGTCCAGCACATCGATGAGTCGCTTGTCGAAACGCTTATCGGTACGGATGCACTCCGAGAAGGGCACATACACCACATCGTTGTTGCGCACACCAACCATGACGTTTCTCTGCCCCTGCAAAATGGCCTGGATAGCACCAACACCCGTACAACTGGCCAGAATGCGGTCGCGGGCCGACGGCGAACCGCCGCGCTGCAAATGACCGAGAATCGACACGCGCACATCGAACCCCGGGAACTCCTTCTTTACGCGCTCGGCATAAAACATGGCACCACACTTCGGGCTCTCCGAAACGATAACGATACACGACTTCTTCGACTTACGGATACCGCGGCCCATGAATGCTGCAAGCTGGTCGACGTCCGTTGTTTCCTCAGGCACGATAGCTGCCTCGGCACCGCAGGCAATAGCACAATTCTGTGCAAGGAATCCAGCGTCACGTCCCATCACCTCGACAAAGAAGATGCGCTCGTGCGAGTTCGCTGTATCACGAATGCGGTCCACACACTCCATAATCGTGTTCATCGTCGTGTCGTAGCCGATGGTAGCATCAGTACCATACAAGTCGTTATCAATAGTACCAGGAAGGCCGATACAGGTGAAGTCGTGTTCCAAGGCGAAATCGCGCGCACCAGTCAGCGAACCGTTACCACCAATCACCACCAGTGCGTCTATCTCTTCCTTCAGGCACGTCTCGTAGGCCTTCTGACGACCTTCCACCGTCATGAAATCCTTCGAACGGGCACTCTTCAGAATCGTTCCACCGCGGGTAATAATACCGCTGACGTCCTCCGTCGTGAAGGTCTTCACCTCACCGTTCATCAGTCCTTCGTAACCACGATAGATACCCTTGATGTTAAAACCATTATAAATACCAGAACGCGTCACGGCGCGAATAGCTGCATTCATGCCAGGCGAGTCGCCGCCAGACGTCAAAATGCCGATAGTCTTAATCTTACCCATAGTCTTATAGAATTAAATGATTATTTTATTTGCAAAGGTACAAAAAAATACCCGTTCCGCAATATTTTTTTCTTTATTTTTTTATGTCTCTCAGCAGACTTACTTAAAGGTGTATTCTGTGTAGCTCTCACTACGTCCATTCATCCGCAATCGTTTCATTGTAGACGACTTGCTGTCAACAACGAGGACGAAGGAGGTAAACATCTGACGCTTTTTACCAGAAGGAGTGATGGTGATGGTTTGCTCATTACCCTTAGTTATCACCTTGACATCATCACTGGCAGGAATCGGCTGGTGATTGATGACGGCTTTCAATACAGCATGAAAGTCGGCAAAAAGTGGATTCTTGCGACTGTCTGTGACATGTTTCTTACCTTTCTGAGTCATGGTAAACTGCGTACCATCCATCAGCAACTGGTCTTTGCCTCCATCCGTAGAAATGCAGATGTAGTCAGGTTTGCGGATAGTCACATCCCCAGTGGTTACAACATCGGTCTTAACGGCCTTCGAATGACTCACTTTGGTCACGGTCTGTGCTTGTGCGCAAAGTGCGAACAGGCAGCATAACAATAAAAATAAATGTTTCATATGCACATTCTTGATTATAATTTTTCGTTTTTAATAGTTTCCAATGTCTTGAATGCCGTCATCGTCACGCCCTCCAGTCCGTGTAAGACCAGACTCTGTCCCGTTAAGAACAGATTGGGAATAGGCGTCTTAGGTGACAGCATGGTTATCAGCGACTGGCGGCAGTCCTTCCTGATGCCAAAGGCCGAGCCACAAGGCGACAAAGTATAGTCGCGCCAGGTCAACGGGGTACTGGTATAACATTTCTCTGACCCATGGTCAGAGTGTGGCGTTGCATTCTCCACCATATCTCGCAAACCGGGTATCACCCGTTCTGCCAAACGAATGCACTCATCGGCCATCCGCTGTTTTTGTTGTTCATAAATATCGCCGCGCCGCCCAACAAGGGTGTTCTCCCAGTCTTTGCAAAGCGTCCACGGCATAGGAGTCAGCAGGTCTATCTGTCGCGTATAGTCTCCATTCTCTGGCACCCGGCAACTCACCATCACACCCCCCACGCCGTCCATATCCTCATGGAATGACCACACATTAGCCTTCTTGTAGACGTATTTGTTGTGGTTGAAATAAGGCAGCACATCCGGTTTCAGTACCAACGAGGCCGTAAACATGCCGAAAGTATTCTCCAGTGCATTAATTCGGCGACGGAAGATGCCTTTCATTATACGCGAGTCCTTCAACCAGCCAAACGTCAGTTGCGGGTGTACATCGCTAATGAACGCTTTGGCTTCATAGGTTTGGCCTTTTGAACATTTTGCCGCCACAATCCTGCCGTCCTGCTCCACGAGTTCCTCCACCTCAGCACGGCAGACAACCTCTCCACCAAAGGACTTGATGTCGTTTACCAGTGAATCGATGATCATGTTGCCACCGCCCTTAAGCCGCCAACTGCTCTGGATATAACTGCTCATCGAATGGGCAAAGTTAAACAACGGCAGCGACTCCCGCCTCAGTTCCATTTTCATGGCTGCGGCAGACAGCACGTTAATAAGCAGCGGGTCATGAAACAGCGATGACAGCCAGTCGTAGGCGTTCACCTCGACAATATCCTCCATTGGTGGCAGGTGGCGAAGCGTGTCGACATACTGCCTCAAGGCGGTCTTCTCCTGAGGGAAATATTCCCCCAGCACACTGGCAAAGTGGTCAAAACCCTCAGCCAAAGGGAATGTCTGGTTTCCGATGGTCACTTGGTCGAAACCATCAGCATCCAACCGCACCCAGGGTAGTTGCATCAGTCCCAGCTGCTCAAAAGCCTCATGCAATGGTTGGCCCTCTGCCAGTCCACCGACATAATGCAAACCCGTGTCGAATTCGAAGTTCCCACGGCGATAGCTCTGCAGACAACCACCCGGCTGTGCCTGGCGTTCGAGCACGAGCACGCTCCTACCCTCCTTCGCCAATTGTCTGGCGCACACCAGTCCACCCAATCCGCTACCTATGACAACGACATCATACATCATTTCTTCTGTCGGTTAAGCCATCGATAGACAGCGGGCTGTAACACATAAGCTAAAACAACTGCCGAGAGCAAACCTACAAGCGTTGAGAATCCGACACTACGAATAGCAGGATGATTTGCGAGAAGCATGCTGCTGACGGTCGTTATCAGGGTGACGGCACTGAGGAGAATGGCTGTCTTATGATAGTGTAGTTTGTTGTCGTTGTCAGACGTGAGCCCATTCATGACGAAGATGCTGTAGTCCACTCCGATACCGAAAATGAAAGTCGAGATGATGATGCTGATAAGGTTGAAACGCACATCGAATAATACCATCGCTCCAAGCACGATGAGCCAACTGAATAGGATGGGCATAAAGCCCAGCAAGGTGTGCTTGACATTAAAATGGAAACTCAGCAGCAACACGACAAAGACGAAAAGCATGGAAATCCATTGCAGCACATTGAAGTCATCATTCATCTGGAGCAGCGTGTCGGTAGTATAGTAATAAGTGTCGAGCACCAGCAGATTGGGGTCGCTGGCAATGGCATCACAGATACGGATATAGTCGCTCTCGCTACTGCGCACGGAGTCGTTGGCACAACGCACGGAGGTAAAGCAAAGATAATCGCCGCCATACGAATGCTCCATCAGCGTCGACTGATAACCTGCGGGAATCAACCCTGCGGCATAAAGCGAGTCAGGCTCGTAGTCGCGGGTAGCCGCTTCGAAGAAAGTATCGAAGGCCTCGGGAGTGAGGTCGGCCTGCGGAGCCGTCTGCGCTATCAGCATGCGCACCTTGCCGAGCCTATCCGGTGTCCAATAATTCTTCCATGCATCGATGCGCTCCTGCTGAACGTGCATGGGAACGAAGACCTGATTGGTATGAGTATAGTCCTTGACAAGACCGAGTTGCTGCAGCGAGTCGAGCTTACGGTCAAGGATGGCGAAATGGCTGATGGCCTCTTCCATCGTATTACCTTTACTGGCAAAGTATTTGGTCTTGTCGCCGGTATAGGTCTTGCTGCGAAGCAGATTTTCAGAGTGTTCGGTCATCGGGTCCTCGTAGCCCAGATTATGCATGTCAGCATCGAAACGAATGCCGCCCACAAGGTAGGCCCCTACTCCAACGACTATCACTAAACAAACAATGGCCAACAAGGGTTTGTTGCGGTCGAAGGGATAGCTGTTGATAGCCTCGATAAAGGCAGGGAAACCTTTTCCCTCTGACCTTTGACCTTTGACCTTTGACCCCTGCACCTCTAACAACTGCGGTATATAAACCAATGAGAACAGCGTCGTGCCGAGGATGGCAAAGGCGGCAAACAAACCAAAATCCTGCAATAGGGCGGTATTGATGAAGATAAGTCCTGCAAACGAACCGATGGTGGTGACACAGCCCAGCAAGACGGGCTTTACCTGGTCGCGCAGCAATTGCTCTCCATCAGCCACATACTGGTGATGGGTCAGAATATGGAGTACATAACTCAGGGCGACACCCAGCACCACACCGCCTATGCCTAAAGCCAGCAACGAGAACTCCCCTTTCAGCCAGTACATGATCGACAGGCCGAAGAGTGTGCCGAACACGACAGGCAACAACAGCAGGGGAATGGTATCCCAACGACGAATTGCGTGCCACACTCCGCCCTTTAGGTCGGAGAAACAGACAAATAGGAATACCAAGACCAAAACGAGTGCCCCGGCAATGGTAGTCGTCAGGTCGCGTTTGATGGTCGTGGAATTGTAATAACCACTTGCAGGCGTGCCGTGATAACTGATACGTACATCGGGATTGGTCGTGGCAAACTGCGCGATGAGTGTGTTCAACCGCTCAAAGAGTGCAGAACCTTGTCCTGTATTGGTCGAAGAGAAACGGGGTGTCAGGAAGGCGATGCACACCGTGGAATCGGGCACGAAGAAGTGGTTGTCTATCGTCTTATAGCTGCCGGCACTCAGCAATGGTGCCATCTGCCCAGCCAACACATTGCGCATGCCCAGCGGGTCCATCTCTATCAGTTCCGGAAACATCTCTCCCACTTCGCTCAACAGGTCGTCGTGGTTTTCTTGCATCTGTTGGGCGAAGTGTTCACGTGTCAATAGTGAGTCGAAATGTGTGTATGCCGTAGTGTCGATATAGGCTGGCAAATGCTCTGACAGATAGTCAATGCCGCTGGGTAGCAGGTCTTCATCCAAACGATAGAACAAGTCTTCTACCAGCATCGAATCTTGTCTGACGGAGTCAGCAAATGCATCGCAGACTTGCGTCAGTTTCCCGACGTCACTCCCCTCAAACAGCACGAATGTCTTGTCCTTGATTTTCAGGTCGGCAAAGGCGAGCTTAGTCGTGCCGTCCTCATTCTTTGACGACGGCATCAGCTTGTTGATATCCTCCTCCAGATGCAGTTGTGCGGCAAAATAGCCAAAGAAAGCGAACAAAGCTATCATCGACAGCCAGCAAATCAGTCGATGGTTGCGAAAATAACGATATATGTGAATGAAGAAACTTGTCATTGCTGCACAAATATCTTAAGTTGCGCCTTGGCTATCATTTCCTTGCCAATACGACTCTCACCGTTAGCAATAGTCACATTGCCGAACGTAAAGCCGAATTCGATGGACGTTTCTATCCTCTCGTCCAGGCGAGGGCGACGCTGACATTCGAAGCGTTTCACCTCACCGATAAGACCCACGGGGGGATTGTCAAAATGCTGATTCAGTATCTGACAGCCCATCATTGCCGAGCACGACTGGGCGATATGCTCTATCAGACATGTCTCGGAGATGGTGCCGTCGGGCAGCATGAAATAATTGTCAGCGCGGACGGTGAGAGCGGTGACGGCATGGGTGTCGTCACACGTCTCAATCTCGTCCAGCATGATGAATGGTTCACGCTGCGGAATCACCTGTTTGATGTCTTCGTCTTTCAGCTTCATGCAGGAATATTCTGTTCAATGTAGTCGTATAAGTCATTGAAAGTCTGTATTTTGTGCAATTCTGATACAGGAATGGTTACCTTATAGTTCACCTGCAGCAGGGCCACCATATCCACCAGACTCAGACTGTCAAGACTCAAAGTTTCCTTGATGTTTGCATCCGGAGTGATGTCACTTACCTCTACTTCAAACTCACCTGCGAGCAGCTCATTAACCTGCTCAATAATTTCATTTCTTGTCATAATTAATTTTTTACTGTTTTAATTTTATAATGTTTCAATTTAAGTTTCGCATTCGCTCAACTCTTTTGGAGTTAAGGAGTTATGGAGTTAAGGAGTTATGACATCAGTCTAGTATCTCCTCATCCTCCATGGAATTATCAGTGTAATGGGTATTGTCTTAACTCCATAACTCCTTTAACTCCTTAACTCCTACAACTTGAGAAAGTTGAATGTTTTAATTTTACATGTTCTTCACTATCAGCGTCGAATTGGTTCCTCCGAAACCAAACGAGTTGCTCAGGAACTGGTCGAAGGCAATCTCCTTGGTCTCACCCAGCACATTGATGCAGGCCGTCTCTTCGTCGGGATTCTCGAAATTCACGTTGCCGGCAATGAAACCGTTCTTCATCATCAGCATCGAATAGATAATCTCCGAAGCACCAGCCATCCACATCTCGTGACCCGTCTGACTCTTCGTCGAAGTAACGGGCACATTACATTCGCCAAAGAACTGGGCGATGGCCTGAGCCTCACGGGCGTCACCAATCTTGGTCGAGGTAGCATGGGCGTTCACATAGCCAATCTCTTTCGGGCTGACACCGGCGTCCTTCAGACACAGCTCCAGCGAACGGGCAGGACCAGCCACATTAGGTGTCGAGATATGGTCACCATTGCCCGAGAATCCCCAGCCTACGATTTCTGCCAGGATGGGAGCACCACGGCGGACGGCACTCTCGTAACTCTCCAGTATCACCGTTGCAGCACCACCGCCCGGCACCAGTCCATTGCGGTCGCGGTCGAAGGGACGACTGGCCTTAGTGGCGTCATCGTCGTCGCGCAAGGCAAACGACTGGATGCCGTCGAACGATGCCACGCCATACATGTTGGCCTCCTGAGCACCGCCACAGACCACACACTCCTGCAGGCCGTTGCGGATGAGCAGCGTACCCAGTCCGATTGACTGTGAACCGCTGGCACAAGCCGCAGAGGCTGTCAGGTTGATACCCTTCAGATGAAACAGGCATGCCAGGTTCATCGTCACCGTCGAGTTCATCGACTGGAAGATGGCACCACTGCCACAGGCGGCCGTCGAACCGCAATTGCGGAACTTGTCGAGGGCAAGCATCGTAGCCTCGGCTACGGAGTCGTTACCATAAATGATACCCACCTCATGCTGGTCGATATAGTCCTGATCCATGCGGGCAGCCTCCAAGGCGTCCTTCGTGGCCATATAGGCATACTGTGCCTCCTCGGGCATAAACTGCCGCTGGTTGCGACCGATAAACGGTTTCAAGTCAGGTCGCGGCACATTGGCTGTAAACGGTGAGCGGAAGCCCGCATCGACACGTTCCTGACTCTTGATGATTCCACTCTTTCCTTCATACAGGGACTGGCGCACCTCGTCGAGCGTTACGCCCAGACACGACCAGATTCCCATTCCTGTAATTACTACGCGATTCATAATATCTATTATTAAACTTCTTAACTCCTTAACTTCTCTAACTTCTTAACTCCTTAACTCCTTACAATAGCACCTGCGGCGCTTGACCGTCTCCGGGTGCAGCGGCTTCCACTGCGACAGTTCACGAACGTTGTCCTCCAACTGCGGGCCCGTCTCAGCCCAGCGGAATCCATATTTATTATAAATAGGTATGAGGTCTTCGAAGAACAACGCGTTCACGCCATAGCCCTGCAAGTCGGGACGCACGGCAATCAACAGCATCTCGGCATTGTCCTCACACTTCCACTTCAGCGCCTTCAACAGATGATACCACCCAAACGGCCACAGGCTGCCATCCGCCTTGCGCATGGCCTGCGAAAGAGCGCCCATCGTAACGGCAACGCCTACGACGTTGTCCTTCTCATCCACGACGACAGGCATGAGATGCAAGTCAACAACGGGCAGGTATTTGTGTACGAACTCGTCCACCTGCTCGTCCGAGAATCTGGTAAATCCGAACAACGGCGCGTAGGCCTCGTTCAACAAGTCGAAGACCTTCTTGCCATAGTCCTCGCGAACCATTCGGCTAGTGACCTTGATGACCCTTAGCCCCATCTGTTCCCTGCAATACTGGGCTACGCGCTGGTATCTGGCGGGAACCTCCTCAGGCACATTGATGCGAATCTGCACCCAGTCTACCTCCTTCTCCAGCCCTAAAGCCTCCATGTGGCGGGGATAGTAGTTATGGTTATAGATGGTGTTGGGCGAACCCATCATGTCGAAATCTTCAACCAGCATACCTTCCTTGTCGAAGTCGGTAATGCCCAGCGGACCCTGTATGCGCGTCATGCCATACGACCGTCCCCACTCGGAAACGGCATCTATCAAGGCTCTCGACACGTCCTGGTCGTCAATGAATTCTATCATCGAGAATCGCACGCATTTCGTCTGCCACTTCTCGTTGGCACGCTGGTTGATGATGCCCACGATGCGACCTACAGGCTTTCCGTCCTGATAGGCCACGAAGGGCTGGAGACGCAATGCGCCCTGCTCGGCCTTTGTCTTTTCCGGGTCAATCTGCGCACGGACCTCGCTCCGCATGTCAGGCACATATTGCGGACAATCGCGATAGATGCGGTCGGTCAGATGAACGAAATCATTCACCTCCTTCCGGCACGTCACTTTTGTCACCTCTATCTTATTCATCCGTTGTTCTTTTATTTAATTGCGCGCAAAGGTACAAATTTTTCCCCATTTAACAACGTTTTTTCCCTTCTTTTTTTCCTTCGCAACCCAATTCTTACCCATTATTAGGTACATTTCGGACATTCGCACCCCGCAAACATCCATCAATATCCGAGACTCTCACCTACCAGCACGACGGCATGGCGGCCTCGCGGTGAGTTCCTGAGGAAGTGGACGTAGTTGCAGATGGATTCGGGCGAATTACAGTTGTGACACACACCGTCCGTCTGGCAAGGAGTCTTGATGTCGAAGCGCGCTGCATTGATAGGCGATGCCGTGCTGCGGGCCCTGACAAGAGCAGCCTCCACGTTCTGCGCCACCTTGTTCAGGCCGATGACGAAAATCACCTTCTTAGGTCCCCACGTGATGGCTGCCACGCGGTTGCCGTTGCCGTCGATGTTCACGATGACGCCGTCCTCAGAGATGGCATTGGCGCTGGACAGATAGACATCTGCCGAGAACGCCCTGAGATACATCGCCTGCTTCTCCTCCGGCGTTTCTACGAGGTCGCGGTCGAGCACCTCCAGCGTGCCACGATCCTTGAGATACTGCGGAATACCCATATCGCGGACAGTCATCGTGCCGCCCCATGTCACACTACTTCCGTCCTCAATGAGTTCGGAGACTTTCTTCACAGCTTCTTCCGCCGTTGCACAATAGAAACCCTCTATGTGACGACGCTTCAGGTTCTTAATAATCGTCTGAGCCAAACGCTCATTTCTTTGTTCTTGTGGTGTCATATATACTACTGTTTATTTTCACGAATCTTATCTATTCATTTGCAATTTCGTGCGAAGGTACGAAAAAAAAACGAGCCCACCAAACGATGAGCCCGAATTTTTCAATTAGTTGACTTTCAGTCGACTGATGTCGCGACTCGGCAATGCTCGAGCTAGCTCGGCATTGCGCTCGCTGCTCCATCAGTTCTGGTCCATGCCGCCACCGGGGTTACCACCACCGCCGTTGTTGTCGCCACCAGTGTTGGTTCCACCGCCGGTATTGGTTCCGCCACCCTGGTTTTCACTCCCCTCGCCATTCGGAGAGGGGTTGGGGGTGAGGCTTCCCTTCGCCTGGGCAATCTCGGCCTTGGTCTTGTCGGTGAAGCTGAACTTCACGTCCTTCTTCAACTCCTCACGGGTGAAGTCGCCGGTCGACTGAGCCAGCAACTTGATGACCTTCACTGCCGGACCGGTCTTGTCGCCGTCCTTCAGCGTGCCAAGCGTGGCGGTCGCAACCTTGTCGGTCTGAGCGTCGTAGAGCGTGTCAAGCCCGTTGCCCTCCACAGTGGCCTTGAAGATGGCCAGATTGTTGATTTTGACGGTGTTACCCATCAGCACCTGCTCACGGATGCACTTCACGAAGTCGATAAGGACACCCGTGATGGATCCCTCGGAGAACATCGTGTTGTGCTCCGCCATGTGGTGCGCCATGTCCTGAACGGACAACTCCTGTTTGTAATCTACGCGAGCGTAGATCTTGCCTGCCTGCTCCGATTGGCTGGTTTCAGACACTTTTGAAAGATACAGTTCAATCATACCTCTTTTGTTGTGTTTTTTATGGTATTAGAAACCGCTCGGACTAACTACACCGGGTAGCCCGAAATCCCGCTTGTAATCATCTCTGAATTACGCTACAAAGATACGAAATAATTTCCATATAACCAAATATTTACCGAACTTTTTTCAAGTTTTTATTGAAATATTTTATGGTTACAAAATAACCTGCCATTATTGCCAAATAAGGCAAGGTTAATGGACGATAAGGCAGGGTTGTGACAAATGACAGATGACAGTTTCAAAACAAAGCCCACACCCCACCATTCACAAGCAAACTATGTCTATGTATACTAATATTTATATATACTATTATTTATAAATATAATAATTATAGTATAAATATACAATTATTAATATAGATAATTCTACTCTCTATCAGCCCACTACCACCTTATTCTAAAACTGTCATCTGTCATTTGTCACAGTTGCCTCCAAATTTTCTTGTTATTCTTTTGTGCATTTAGAATTATTTTGTAACTTTTGCGAACAACTTACAATAAATATATATGCTACTACAAAGAAATATAGTTAAGAAGTACCTGAATCTACTCCGCGAAGAGCAGATATCAAAGCCTTGGGGGCAATACCAAGACTACTTTCTGAACGAGGATATCCAGGCCAATATCCATAAAATCAAGGAAGAACAATTCCAGGAGGGTTTCCTGCGCGAACTGTTTGTAAAAGTACTGGGTTACACCATCAATCCCTCATCCAACTACAACCTGACTACCGAATTGAAGAACGAGGTGGGTTCGAAGAAGGCTGACGGTGCCATTCTGATTGACGATAAGGTAATTGGTGTGATAGAGCTGAAAGATCACAAGACCCCCGATTTGGCAAGCATAGAGAATCAGGCGTTCGGATACAAAAGCAAGCATAAGGACACACGTCTTGTTATCATCTCCAACTTTGAGAAGTTGCGCCTTTACATAGATAATGCGGTGGAGTTCCGTGAGTGGGACATCTTCCACATGACCATAGATGAGTTCCGCGAACTCTATCTTTGTCTGGCTTGGGCGCAGGTGGAGCGAGGCATTGCCCTGCAGATGAAAGAAGAGTCTGTATCTTCGGAAGACCAGATTACAAACGCACTATATAAAGACTATTCTCAGTTCAAGCGCGTTCTTTTTGCCGACATTTTGGAACAGAATCCCACCCCTGAAGGTAAGGATGAGAAGGAATGGCAACTGCTCTTGTTCAAGAAGACGCAGAAGCTGCTGGACCGCCTGCTGTTCATTTTCTTTGCAGAGGATTGTGGTCTGCTGCCACCCAACATGATTAAGCAGATAATTGATCAATATGAGAATCTGAAGAAGATGGACGAATATCGTTCCTTCTACAATCTTCTGAAAAAACACTTCGGATATATAAATACGGGACATCAGGATATTTTCGCATACAATGGTGGACTCTTTAAGCCTGATGATATACTGGATAATATCAAGATTAGCGATCAGCTTTTGGTTGAACACACACGTAAGTTGTCTGAATACGACTTCGAGAGCGACGTGGACGTAAACATCCTGGGGCATATCTTCGAGAACTCACTCTCGGAAATTGAAGAGGTGACGCAACAAATCAACAGCGGCGCAACACCTCAGACTTCTAAGCGCAAGCAGGATGGTGTGTTCTATACCCCTCAGTATATCACGAAGTATATTGTGGAGAATACTGTTGGCCGCCTCTGTGCTGAGAAGAAGCAGGAGTTACACATCGTAGAGGATGAATATTTCTCGGACCAACGCCGACAGCTTCAGACCAAGAAGCGCCTGCTGGACCATTTGCAGCAATATCGCAAGTGGCTACTTGAAATCACTATTCTCGACCCAGCCTGCGGCAGTGGTGCTTTCCTGAATGCCGCCCTTCAGTTCCTGATGGCAGAACATAAACATTTGGACGAAATGGAAGCGAAGGTAACAGGCTCCAGTATAGAATTCCAGAGTGTAGAGAACAGCATTCTTGAGAACAATCTCTATGGTGTAGATATTAACGAGGAAAGTGTTGGGATAGCCCAATTGGCGCTTTGGCTGCGTACCGCCAAGCCCCACCGCAAGCTGAATTCGTTGAACCAGAATATCAAGTGCGGCAACTCGCTTATCAGCGACCCTGCCATTGCCGGCGACAAGGCTTTCGACTGGCAGAAGGAATTTCCGCAAGTATTCGATAAGGGCGGCTTCGATGTAGTGATTGGTAATCCGCCGTATGTACAATTACAGAGCATGGGAGCTATGAGCGAGGCATATGCAAAGTGTGGATTTGAAACCTACAACAAGAGTGCTGACCTTTACTGTCTGTTTGCGGAAAGAGGTTACAGTCTGTTGAAACCAGGCGGCTTGCAATCATTTATCATGCCAAACAAGTGGATGCTGGTTGCATACGGCAAGGAACTGCGTAAGTTTATGGCTAAAACTGATATGCAGCAGATTATTAACTTTGGCGATGTACAGTTCTTTGACGAAGCCACTATCTATGTCTGCATCTTCGTAACCAGGAAATCCAGCGAACGAGACAAAGAAGTATTGGCGCTGTCGCTCAATCAGAAAACCTATCATGGCAACTTCCTCCACGAAGTGCCGGAGCAGTTGGCCAGCTACCCATCAGAGACCTTTGGCGAAAAGGAATGGATAATCCAGCCCAAGGCTCATTTCAACATCCTGCAAAAGATGCAGAGTGGCGTTGCTCTCAAGGATATGCCCCTCTCTATCTATAGAGGTATATTGACTGGCTATAATGATGCTTTCTTCATTGACGGAGCCACTAAAGACCGGCTTGTTGCCGAAGACCCGAGAAGTGCAGAAATCATCAAGCCGTTACTACGCGGAAGGGATATTCAGGCATGGATGCCGGAGTGGGATGAGCTATATTTGATAAATCCTCATAATGGGGTAAAAGGAAAGGGACTCGCCCCAATTTGCATTGATGACTATCCTGCTGTCAAGCAACATCTTGACATATTCCTTGACAAATTATCGAGGAGAATAGATAAAGGTATAACACCTTACAATCTAAGAAATTGTGATTACATAGATGAGTTCTCGAAGCCCAAAATCATGTATCCCAACATGACCTCGCTGTTCCCGTTTATATATGATGAGAAGGGGTTCTTTGGCAACGATAAGACCTTTATGATTACCGCCAACGGCGACACGGTGAACTTGAAGTACATTACCGCCATCCTCAACTCCAGATTATGCAAGCTTTGGATATGGTACAACTGTCCGGAATTGCAGGGTGGCACCCGTGAGATTCGCAAGGTGTATTTCGAGAACTTCTGCATTCCTCTTGATGCTGACCAGCAGCCCCTGGCCGACTTAACTGATTTGCAGATGCAAAATGTAAGCCAACTTCAGGAAAAGCGCAGTCGCTTTTTGCACAAACTAAGTAATAACTTCGAGGGCCTAAAAATAACGACTGTATTGCAGCAGTTTGACCAGATGGATTTCAAGGGTCTGATGGCAGAACTGAAGAAGCAAAAGATTCTCTTTCCTGTCAAGCAGCAAGATGAGTGGGAAGATGACTTTAATGAGCGCGTGGCAGAATGCCGGGAATTCTTAGCGCAGATAAAAGCCACAGATGAGGAGATAGATAACAATGTGTTCGACCTTTACGGACTGACCGAGGAAGAGCGCAGAATAGTAATGGATGCATGAAACAATTGAAATAGAAAATATAATAACGCGTTATGTCAGAGAAAGTTATTAGCACAGCATATTCGCAAGCTACCCCGCCATTCCAGATAATTTACTACAACGGAACGCTGGGCATGCAGATTGGTACATTGATTGTGACAACGCAGAAAGAAAATACAGAGAACAATGAGTATGCCATCAGTACCCACAGTCATCCCGTTGTCACTTACATGGACAAAAATTATCAGAGTGAATTGGTTTCAAGTGGTTTTAGTTCGACTCACTCGTTGCATTTTCCTGTGATGGAAGGAGTAGTATGGAATAACGTAGAAGTTCGCGATGTTACAACCATATGTTTCAGTAACAATAGCAAACTTAGCTGGAATTACTATAGCACCATCTTGTGGCGGCTTACAAGAATCTGTGAAGAAAGATTTTCGAAGAAATCTCCACTCTCCATAGTCCCCAATTATCTGATGAGTGCTTTGATTTCCTATGGGGTTCAAGTGACTCCGCCTGATCCTGGTTCATACGAGATTAATCTTTATAAGAAAACTGTAGCGGAGGGGAGAGCCAATGTAATATACTCTGCTATCAACGATATTCTTCCTATTTATTGTCCTTACAATTCTAATAAGATGCTACACAATAATCTAAAGACGATAATGATGAATTATTGTATAACAGTTGGATTGGGAACAGATATAAATAATCCAGAATACACAATTGTCTTTAAGACAGAGGATGAGACGCTGATGAATATTGTAGAACAGCTCAATACTGATGTCGGTTATAAGCATTTGACTTTTCCTGATTTAAAAAATGGGGACGTATAAAACAAAAAATATACCAATAGGAGGTGAGATTCGCACGATAGAAGGTGTCTTTGCTTCTATCGAATTCAACTTGAAGGCCTCTCCGTTAGAAGCCCTCAGGCTGAGTCAGGCACTCTATGAACACGCCATTCTAACAAAAGATGAAAAGCTTTATAATGATGCAAATGCCTATCTTAGAAAAGCGGGTGCATATAAAGCCGATTACCCTGAGAGTGCTGCAGACCCTGAGAATATGCCACCATCATACGAAAAGATGATAAAGCCAGATTTTATTCATCCCCGCCTTAAAACAAAACGTCCAGCCTTGAAAATGCAGTTAGCTCACAAATATAAAATGAAGTTTACGCAACTGTTGCAGCTTATATATAAAGACAATTGGATAGTTTCTGCCGAGGAAGGAGAGTTAGCGCTGTCGGATGTCAATTTTTGGTTTGGCTCTATTCTTAACGGTTATAACTTTGATGCACAAAGTGGCGCGTTAAGTAATCTTTATACGACTTCGGATAATTGGAAATCTTTAGCTCAAGATATTAATTCATTAGCGAATACAGAGCATCGTCGCCGAATGCAAAAGTAAAGAGCATTGGGGCTGATGGTTAAAAAATGTTATTTGTTCATAGAAATTGAAATTAGGCTAATATAGGCTAATATCATTTATTATATAATTTTGCATCGTCGAAGGATTAAAACTCCCGAAGGCGGTGCTTTTCTTGTTGGTGCACTTAAAAGACGAGAGAGCATCGAGATGCGTCTCAAATTCTTCATTTATTAACCATTAATGTCGCTACAGGACGACGGAATTTTCAACACAAAATGAAGAAACGAGAATTTCAAACGCCCGCTCAGGGCAACACTGGACGCAAGTCTGGTAATGAACTGAACTCACGTGCAATCATTGTCTGTAATGGTTGCCCAGCTCTCACTCGTAGGGCTAAGTATTTGGTCAAGCTCTTGAAGAGCCTTGTTCCAGACGATGTCCTTGCTTATGTCGAATGTGAGTTTTGTAGTGAAACTCGCCACCATCAGAACAAGATGGCCGAGAGAATCTTTGCCATACTGGTTGGCAGTTACAAGCTCAGTACACTTGACGACTCTCGCTTAGAGTTGAAGGTGAACGAACTGGCTTATATGCTAATTGGATACATTGACCCATTTCGATTGAGCAGAAACGAGTAAGCTGAAGTAAACCCGGTGCGCGCTTTTGCGCTATAGTAGAGGCGCGTACCTTAATTAAAAAACAAAAAGAAAGAAAAAAATGGATACATCAAAAGCAGTGTTTGCAATGAATCCCCGCCTAAAGAGCAGTAAGACGGGTGAAGTTTTAGGAAAGTATCATCGTGGTTATGCTGAGTCTGGTACGGCTGAGCAGATTTTGGGGATGCTCAAACGAGAGGATTTACCAAAGATGCTTTCTGAGATTCGTGACGAGGGTAAGGAGGAAGTGAAGGACCAGTTGCCTACTATCTGTCCACACTACTCGCAGTTCCGTAACAACCATCGCGCCCAGGCTGACATCATCCCCGAGGCATTCACCTACAAGACGTGCAACGACATCGATGAGGAATCGTTGGTTGAACAGGCCATCAAACGGGCTCTGGAGGTGAACAAGGATGAGTATTCTGAATTTCAGGGAATGGTAGAGTATATTGACTATTCCCCACGTAAGAAGTGTCACATCTGGCTGCGTATGCCAGTGGGCAAGACCATCGAGGAGACGCAAAAAGCCTTCTGCGAAGAGATTGGAGTACCCTACGACGAAAGCTGTACTACACCCGAACGCTACATCAACATGACCGGCGACGAAGTCTATCGCTCAGAGCGTTGGTTACAGCCATTGACCGACGAGGAGATAGAGGAACGTCGTGAGGCATTCTTGATGCGAGGGCTCGACGTTGATGGACGTCCGCTGAAGAAGCCAGAGACCACTGCCGCCCCTGCTGTAACAACTCAGCCGACGGGAATAGAAGTGGTGGCAGCCAACGACCGTACACGTTTCATCGTGAAAGAATGTCTGAAGGAGGCAGGACTCACGGTAAACGACCTGA